>SXGT01205220.1_pt1 | contig 31174 bp, 69 predicted proteins | sample 3176221 | NCBI WGS metagenome assembly SXGT01 (sample SAMN11356862, study PRJNA531348) | freshwater metagenome | isolation source: freshwater sample F1-120 | place: China: Fuxian Lake, Yuxi | collected 2017-12-25
CTAAAATGTGTGTAATTAAAATACCCGAATAAATGAGAAACGATTTTGTTGGAATATACAAAGAAGTTGGATTTAAACATATTGAAGAACAATCATACAGGGTAAAATTAAACAGATCACATTTATCAAAAAAAGAAAAGTTTGAATATTTGTTATGTTTCAAAAAATCATGATTATGCAATTTGAGAAAAACTATGAACAAATTATTGATTATCTCATTATTACTATTTTTCACAATAACGTCAGCAGTAGCTCAACAAAAAGAATATTACGATATTAGAAGAATTATTCCTAACATGTTTGTAGAAGGAATATGGGAACTCGCTTCATGTTATACTAAATCAGATTCTGGGCTTGTGGATTTAACGAATGTGGACACATGTGAAATTCATTCTTTCGAAATACGAGAAAAATTGTTACACGTCATTTCAAGAGAAAGAAATAAATTTGGTGAAGTAACTGAAAATAAAAGATACGGAATTTATCAACAAAAGGGTACAGATGTTTTGATAATCAACAAGTTAATTCAAAGAAAAACTCTGAAGAAGGGGAAATAATACATACTTTCTCTGTTATCGAAAATGAACATCATAATGTGACATTCAAGGCTGAAACAAAGTGGCTCAAAATTCATGAGACAGATATGGTCCATGGCCGAGGATTAAATCTCGGAGATGCAGTTCGGTTAACTGAAAAAACTAGGTTGGAAATTAGGGAAATGCGTAAACACTAACTTGAGGAGGTTTCAAATGGCTAAGCGTGAGAAGTACACTCTTGATTATGTCAAAAAGAATCTTGGAAGTGTAGAAATTAATCATTATCGTCGACCACATCGCTCCACAGGTTATCAAGATAGTCTATGGCCAGTTCATTCTTTTTACGATGAATTTGATGATCTTGTAAACACTGATGTGAAAGGTGGGAAAACTGTTGTAATTTTTTGTCCGAAGAAAAAGTCTATGGAAGTTGTTGCTGAATCAGTTTGCAGTAATGACAGTGTATTCAACAAGAAACTTGGAGTTCGTGTTGCTCTTCTTCGTGCTCTTAAGGCCGCTGGTCTTGCATATAAGAAGAACCGGACAATTTATATCGCTAATCCTGCGTACAACAAGAATGTAGCTGCAAAGCATCGAGCAAACGTTATTAAATATCTCGGTAATTTCGGTCCAGTAAGTAAGTACGACGAAACTTTTTATCCTGGTCGTTGGATTAAAGTTCGCCTGTAATGTATTCTTTTTTCGAAGGTGATATTTATAACAATTATTCAGAAAAGTATAAAGACAGTGTAGAATGAATTAATAATCTACACAAGAAGAATAGATCATTGAAAATCGAAATATCAAATGTCCCTTTACTAATTCAGACTTAGGAATTAGCGCTGAATAGAAGCTAAACTATTCTGATGGTGGATCAAGAATGTTTGTCAGGCACTCCACCCTGTCCTGGCGTAATGAAATTAACCGACTAGCAGGTATTGGGGGAAATATTCACGAGCTTGGCTTAGAATTATCCCAGTTTATAGAGACTCGATTCAGCTCGCACTGAGTAATTAGACAAACCATACTCTCTAGATGTTTAGGTCTGATGAATCACAGTGCTGCCCTCCTGGGCAAGAGTCGACCAGGGAGAATATAGGAGAACTATTCTGCCAATGAAAACCACTACTCATTTTGCTTAAGCCTGTTCTTATGACGTAGGCAGCTTGAGTAGGAGTCCTTACTAATTGGACTATAAATAAATTAGAAATGGCTTCTTAGACAAATTGGCAAAGTCGCCGTCCTTAAGAGTCGGTGGAGAAATCCATTATCGGTTCGAGTCCGATAGAAGCTAATTATGAAATTATGGGAGAGCAGCTCGGAGAAGGAGCTCTGGAGAAATCCAGTGATCGGGGGTTCAAGTCCCTCCTCTCCCACCAGAATCCTCAAGTAGCTCAGAGAAAGAGCACCTCTGCAGAATTGGCGGAGGAGGTCGGTGGTTCAATTCCATCCCTCCCCACCAAATAGAACTTGTAGCTCAATAAGAAAATTGCAGGATCACTAAATTTTCCTTTACAAACATCTCTTGATTAGTTATATTTAATCATACAAATAATAAGAGAATATATGACCCCTGAAGAAGCTCTTGAAAAGGTTTCGAAGAAACAAATTACAAAACGCGAATGGGAAGCAGTAATCGTTGCTTATAATCAGGGAATTTGTAAAAGACTTCCTAGAGTTACCAATCTTTCGAAGAAATTGGGTTATATTCTCTAAGGAGATACAGATGACTAAAGAACAAATGATATATGAGAGTTTTGTTCTTGGAGAAGATGTTTCCAACATTGCTGATGTTTGGGAAATTTCAGTAGAAGAAGTTGAAATGATTGTAACTAAACAAAAATCTGCAAAGCTTAAAGTTGAAAATGAAGTTGTTCCGGGGTTTGTAATAAAATTCTAAATTTGTTTACAAATCTTTATTGTTTGTTTATATTTTAACATAACAAATAATAAATAATAAGGAGAATATTATGAAAGTTTTGATTCTTTACGGTTCTAAGAACTCTGGGATTGCAAGGAGCAAAGTCAATGCTTCATATTATGTTAGAGTTGAAGAAAAAGAATCAGATCATGAATTTTCAGAAGATGCACTTTTTTATGCTTTAAATGCAGCTAATCCTGATGACGATGAAGTGGTGCTCAATACAGTTCTAGCTTAACATTCAACATCAGAACTTTAACCTGATAAGTTGAATAATTCCTGTGAATAACAGGCGCCAAAAATGGCGAAAAACAAATTTGGAATGCTATGCAAATGGCTGAAGCGGTCACGCTGTAAACGTGATACCCATGATGGTAAACATTGGGGATTCGAATTCCCTCTATCCCGCCAATATGCGATAATATTGTTCAATGGTCTAGCAAGCTAGTCTTCCAAACTAGAAGTCCGGGTTCGAATCCCGGTTATCGCACCAACATTTTTAACGTAAATATGCTCCTATGGTGCAAGTGGTCTAGCATAGTAGGCTTTCAACCTGCAGATCCGAGTTCGATCCTCGGTGGGAGTACCATTTTCTTCTATATATCCTCCATGGATTCGCTGGCTTAAAGGTGTCAGTATGTGGATATAAAGAAACCGGAAATCCTCCGCGCTTATAGTATAGAAGAATTCATTTTTTGGGGCCTTAGTTTAGTTGGGAAAATGCTAGACTTGCACTCTTGAGAGCGGGGTTCGAGTCCCCGAGGTCCCATTGTTATGGAAGGTCCGTCCACCGTGTTACAAGCTGTTTGCTAAACAGTGGGGGTGTAAAAGCCCTAAGTGGTTCAATTCCACTACCTTCCGACTTTAATTGGAGAGTTGCCAGAAAGGGAATGGCTCAGTTTCGAAAACTGAGAGTAGAGAAACCTATGTAGTTTCGAATACTGCACTTTCCGAAAATTTTACTTCTGAGCGGATGCAGGTCCGACTGGTCGAGGACACCGTCTTGAAAACGGCTGGGCCTAAAAACCTTCGGGGTTCGAGTCCCCGCTCATCCGCTCAGAAGTAACACCACAGTAACTCAGATGAACAAAGAACATACGGTTAATATAGTCATATTAGTAGACCATCGAAGTTTATCTGATAACACGCAGCAAACTAGAGAGATATTTAAGATGAACTCGTTAATGAAATTTAGAAATAATCAAGAAAAAACAATCTGGGAAAATAAATTAGTTACTCACTGTGAAGGTGCATGTAAACGTAGATTAACAATCTTCGAACAATTTCATAAAGAAGCATTCTTCAAGCACAACAGCATATGTAGTGAGTGTTCAAACGATAAAAATTATTACAAATAAAGTTTACAAATGATCTCCAAATGTATATATTTATTCTATACAAAGGAGAATAATATGGAATCTGTTACTTCGAAAACTCTCAAAGATGTTATGCCGCACGAATTTATGGGTGGTGAATATTGCAATGACCGTGCATACACATTCAGAGATGTAGAAGTAATTCAAGAGCATAGTTTGTCTGATAACAACTATGTTTCTTGGCCAGGAACTCGCAACAAGAATGTAATGTTTTGGGTTAAATTGTCAAACGGTTATGCTGTTGGATTCAATGAGAATCCTGCAAGAGGTTGGTCTTTCCCAGTCATTAAAATCAAGTGAGGTGAAATGAAATCCCACACTGAACTTACAAATGATGAATTGATTTCAGAACTAACTTCATATTCTCAATTAGCAACAATGAGTTTTTCTATCATGTATTCTAACCTGAGAGGTGAAGAGTATCGAATAAAGTTAATTGAGAATGTAAGGTTTTATCGTGAATATGAAATGCAAATGTAGTTTCACAAAACACAAAATTATTTAGCTAGGAGAAAACACCATGGGTCTAGTTATAGTGGCATTACTCACATATATCCCACTTGGTCTATTTCGAGCTTGGGTTTTAAAAGTTGTGTACGACTGGTATCTTTTTAGCCATACACATTTTGAAGTTTCTTTCTTGATGATGCTGGGAATTTCGGTAATGTATATGGCTTTAACTATCAAGGTTTCCAAAGAGAGTGATGATGCTACTAGTCTTTCTGGATATCTTGGCTGGATTTGTAAAAGTATCGGAATGCAACTAAGTTTCTTGTGTTTATTGTGGCTAATGAAATTAGTAGTATATTGAAAATTTGGGTCTGTAACTCAACTGTATAGAGTGCCACTCTTCTAAAGTGGAAGTTACAGGTTAGAATCCTGTCAGGCCCACCATATGTTTGCCTTCAAAGCTCAATTTGGACGAGCAACTCGCTTCGAACGAGAAGGTTGTAGGTTCGAGTCCTACTGGGGGCACAGAAATCGCTCATCATGCTTATAGGGTCTGATCAACCGCTTTCACTGGTGAGTGTGTATTGATGGTCCTGTATGATGTTTGCTCGAGTATATCCCCTGTCTGATAAACAGTAGAAAGATTAATTGGTAACATGTTGGTTCAACTCCAACCTCGAGCACCAAAAAATTGTCACTCGTATTACCATATTCATCAATTGGACTAAGTGGTGTAAAGGTTGCACGCCGGCGTTAGCTGGAAGGCTGGTTAGATTCCTGTGGGTTGAATTGATGAATTGCTCAACATCGTCTAAATTGCATCAATGGATACCTGCAGTATTCCATTATGGCGAAGATGCCTCTTTAGGAGCAAATGTGAGTATAAAGTCTCACTGTTGAGTATTATAAGAGTATGAAAATATCCTCGATTATACCCTCTCTCTGATAAGGAGTCGAAAGGTTAGTTAGTACACCGGGGTGCAATTCCTCGATCGAGGACCAAAATGGACCGTAAGATGACATGGCGTATCGCCAGACTTTTAATCTGGATGTGGTGGGTTCGAACCCCACACGGTCCTCCAATTAATAGGGAATTCGTATAGTGGTAATACCTTAGGCTTTGAACCTAAAGACGGGAGTTCGATTCTCTCATTCCCTGCCAACTTAAAGGAGAAAATTATGGAATCTTCAATCATCATGCAAAAGCTTTCTAAGCTCATTGATGAATGGTCCAACTATGAAGCAGATGAAAATGGTTCGATGGGATATGAATTTGAAAAAGGGAAAGAAGCTGGTCTTAATCAAGCTTCTGCAGAACTAAGAAGATGGATTAAAGATGAATTAGGATTTGAAGTTTAAATATTCTCCAACTCAGTGTGTTGAGTTTCCTGAGGAAATTTTGCGGGGCAGACAGTAGTTAGATGCTGTGCCAGTCTCATAAGCTGGTCCGAAAGGCGTGGAGGTGCGACTCCTCCCCCCGCTTCCAAAATTTTTAGTAGATACTATCATTCTATAACCTAAACATTTGTTGAAAAAATGCTGGAAAAAAGTTTGGGCGTTTGTGTTGAAGGGTGGAAAAAGATTAATAGTTGTTCCAGAATAAAAGATTGTAAGGTCACGGCGGTGTAGTGTTAACGAAGCACGATGAACTCCAACCTCATCAGACTGGGTTCAAATCCTAGCACCGCTGCATTTTCGAACATTTTCATGATATTTATTATATTGCATGAAGGAGGTTCGAATGAATTGCGAAAATTGTAGAAAAGAACATTCAGGTGAATACGGCTCTGGAAGATTTTGCAGTTGCAAATGTGCACGTGGGTTTTCTTCTAAAGAAAAAAGAGAAGAAATAAATAGAAAAGTTTCTTTAAAATTGAAGGGTCATTTACCGTGGTGCATGGGTAAAAAAGTAGAAGGGAAAAGAATTTTTGATTGTTTGAATTGCAATCTTAGAGTAAAACGTAAAAGTGGATCAAAAACAGAATTTTGTAGTACAAATTGTCGTAAAGAATATATACGAAAACAACCAGGGTTTATAGAAAAAAGAGGGGGATTACGTGAAAAGGGTGGATTGGTTAAAGAATATTTTGTGTATATCAATAAATTTGGTAACAAAATGACTCTTAATAAATTTGAATTGAAGGTAGCCGAAAAATTAGATGAACTAGATATTTTCTGGAAGCGAAATACTGCAGGATTTGAATATACGACTTTAGATGGGAAAATTAGAAAATATTACCCAGATTTTTATACTGATCTTGGATTTATAGAGTATAAGGGATGGGTGAATGAAACTATGCTTCACAAAATGAAAGAATGCAATGACAAACATAAGCTAAATTTACTCATTGTTTATTCTACAGACAAACGATACGAAAATCTTGGAACAAATCTAGAAGAATTTCTCAGTAGCGCTGATATCTCACATTTTTTCAATATGGCGTAGATGAACTATGGTTGTTCGTCGAGATTCATATCCTCGATTTTGTGGGTTAGAGTCCCACCTACGCAACTTTAGCCCTGATAGCTCAGCCCGGAGTGAGCGTCTGGTCGACATCCAGAAGGTCGATGGTTCAAATCCATCTCAGGGCATTTTCCTTTACAACTTATAAAATGAAGAAAGGGTTTTATGAAAACTGCCGATGAAAGAATCGAAATAGCTTGCAGTTTAGCATTACAATTTGGAGGCATTGATGGATCACATCATAAAATGTGGGTTATTGACCAAATGGTCAGAGAATTATGTGGAACAGAGGAAGAATATAAAAGATGGGTTGAAAAAGCAACAACTGGTGTGAATGAAGGGTATAATTGGGATGAAGGGATAGCACCATAAATTTCCTTTACAAACGTCTCCTAATTAGTTATATTTAATCATACAAATAATAAGGAGAAAACAATGGAAACTGAATATCCGAAATATGAATCAAAAACTGTTCTTTTGACTCACTGGGAACATTCTCTGTATGATGATTACAGAGTAACTGGGTGGGAAGTTAGGGGATACACTGAATTTAACTCTGCAGGTATTCCCAAATTTGCTGAAATTCAGAGGATGACAAATTAATGCCACTCAATCGTCAGCAAATTCTTAATTTGAATGCTCATGTTGGTGAAAGAGTTATTAGACAATATGTCAAAATCACTGATGAACTTAAAAATACATTCAATATGACATTATCTCAAATTAACAAAAGAATGTTGACTGAAGAAATTTCTTCTGTATTTGGCGGGTGTATTTATATTCATGGTATAGATAACTCTGAATTTGAATTTCTCCTTGATAATTTTTCAGAAGATGGTCTTTACACTGAAAAAAATGGTTGTCAGTTTTATATCTACCCAGTTTTCTGAGGACAGAATGAAACTTACAGTTTTACTATATAACGAAAAAGATACTCACAAAATTGAAGGTGAGATTTACGTCGAAAAGGAAATTCTTCAAAGATTCATAAGTTTTGTGAGTGAAGAAAAGAAACTGAAAAATAGACGCATGTTCATTAATACTGATTTTGTTTTTGCTTCGTACCTTCAGGATATGATAAATACAGATCGCTCAGTACTGATGAGTTACTATCTTATAGATACTAGCGAAATTGAACGAATTCTAAAGGGAGAGAAAATTGAATAAACTTGAACTTTCATATTGTGGAAAGACTGATTCTATGCGCCGAGGAGGAGGAAAATATTGTCCTTGTTGCTCTCCACACTACTATGAAAAAGGTGGTATCAAAAAGATCAATCGAATGGTTCGTAGATGTACTCGCCAAGCATTTCGTGAAGAAATCAAATACGAATTAGCAGCTTAGACAGGGAGATCAGTCACCTGTTTGTAAGAAGTTCATCAAAAGGCTTAAATGTTAACGGAGGAGAGAAAATGGGCAAGCGGTTCGCTTCTGTTTCGGAAATGGTTCAATCCACGGCGGGCGAGGCCTTTGCGGATCGTTATAGCCGGGCCACCGCAAACAGATCGGTTTCTCGGGTACTGTTCGGCCTCAGGAACGCTCAGGGGTTGACTCAGGAGGAACTGGCGAGCAAAATGGGCATCACCCAAAGCGCGGTTTCGCGGCTTGAGCACTCGGACAACGACAAGGTTCGCGTTGATGAAATCGCACAGTACGCGGCAGCGCTGGGGCTCAAGGTCTCGGTGAACATCCATCCTGAGAGGAACACAGCAGAATGGGCCGGTGCCCGGATCGATCTGCTGCCAGTCCTGGCCGTCGAAGCGCAGGGCCTCGATGCGGTTGAAGCTGGCCCCGTCGCCGTCGCCAAAGACCGGGCGCAGGTAGTAGTGGAAGCGCTGGTCCTGGCCCAGGGGCATCTGGGTGCCCATGCGATCATTATCCTAGTCCTTAGCTTAGCATAGTGATTTGACAGACTGAGGTTGTTAAGGTACTCAGTACATTCTCTATTAAATTTACCTGAAGTTAACGATACACGGTCGGCTCAGCAACGATCTGGCTGATGGCAGGTAGGGAAAATCTTCAATCTGTGTACTTATCATATCCAGAATGAAGGCATAACCAAACTCAACCTTCAGATTGCTGAAAAATATTCAGATGTGAAGTCTCAGATTTAATCTGCGGAGTTTATCAAATATCAACTAAGCTCAGACTTCAATCTATTGCCCAGGTAGCCCAACGGAAGGAGGCACCGGACTCAAAATCCGTACAGTGTGGGTTCGAATCCCACCCTGGGTACTTTTTATTTTGCCCAAGTGGTGTAATGGTAGCCACATCAGACTGAGAATCTGGTGGGAGAAATATTCCCGTAGAGGTTCGAGTCCTCTCTTGGGCACAACAAAGAAACGGGTATATGTCAGAGTAGAGTTCAAAAGTTAATGTTATCGCTAGAAAGATGATTGCTATGATGAAATATCCCGATATCAAAATTGGACGACACTGGTTAAATAAAAGAGATAATTCTTTGTGTTATATTTCTGATCTTCCCAATGATTTGATAGTTATCAAAAAGAAAATATTTCCTATTGCTGGGAGGCATGTTGTGATGAAAAGATACACTCTTCTGAAATATTATTCATTGATTGAAATTCCTTTACAAATCTACTAAAAGAATTTATATTATCTATATAACGAGGAGATAATAAATGAAAATCAATCATCGAATGAGATTCTCTGGACTCAGTGACAACGAGATTTTGACGCTTTTGGAACTTGGTCATGATCGAGTGTCTCTTCATGAATCACAGTGGGTACAAACAAATAATGTCTATCTTGATCAAAAAAATTTCGAGGATGGCATCCAGAGTTTGGCCATGAAAAGTCTGGTCAGCTACGAAGCAGAGGAAGATTTTTCAGATGATCCGTCTTATGTCGTCTGGATGACTGCTCAAGGTATTGAAAAATATTACTTTCTTAAAGTAGAAAAAGGTTTACAAGAAGTAACATTTTGAATTGACTTCATGGCGCAACTGGATAGCGCAACGGACTTCTCCGGCTTCTAGAAATGGGAGCCAGAGAATCCGTAGGTTGTAGGTTCGAATCCTACTGGGGTCACCATATTTAATTAATAAGGCCAGCCATTTGGTAAGTGCGCTAAAGTTAAATTTTTGAAATTTAGTTACATGCATTTACCATTTTCTCTATTTGTGTTAAAAATAAATGAAATAAATAATCTTGATGAGTGGTTCAAAAATGGGCCTATATCCTCTCTGTCTCATAAACAGTTGAAAAGGTAGTTGGTATCACGTAGGTTCAAATCCTACTGGGCCCACCAAGTTTTCCGAGTTTTTCAAACTCGTGAGTACGGTGTGATTCATAACGTGAGTGAATCTGATAGTGGTACAAGTATTTCTGTTAGAAACCCCACTCAATATCTAACAGACTATTTTCTCTTATCTCTGCGGGTTCAAAGTCCGCTTCCAGATGAATAATTTGGAATTAGCTTATTTTGGGGAAGAGTTGAAATAAGAGAGATTGAATATTTATGAGAACAGTGAACATAGTTTGTATAACTCCAGGATACGAATATGAATTTGCTGTTCTTTTGAAAGAAGATGGCAAAGCTATCAAAAATATTTTTGCAGTTAACAGAGAACAAAAAGAAAAGATAGTTAAAAATTGGATAGAAAATGCAATTCAAGATATTGACTGATAGTTTAGTTGGGAGAATACTCCAGCGCGCAGAGTGGCACAGGTTCGATCCCTGTTCAGTCAGTTGAATATTGAGGAGATAAAAATGAAAAAATTGTTTCTAATCTTGATTGTTTTTACATCATGTTATAATACTCCTGAAGAGATTCGTTTGATAAAAAGAGAGAGTTACATTGTTGGGAATATTAAAGAAAATGGTATCGTTTATGTCAAAGATGACAGACACAATTTGTGTTTCGGTGTTTTCAAAAATGATGACGTATATAATCATGGAATTTCAATGTTTTCTGTTCCATGTGATAGCATTCCCGAAGAGAAATTGAATTATCTAAATTTGAAATAAATCCTTTACAAATTCTCACAGATTAATTACCTTTATCATAAGGAAATTAACCTTGGAGAGAAATATGAAACTTCGACTAATCGAAATTACAGATTTCCTCAAGTTCATGGAATGGATGGAACACAGTTGGTTGAGTCATATTTATCATGTAGATGATTCAATCTCATTCGAAGAATATGTAGCAGAGAAGCTTTCAATCTCTGAAACTGAAGCAATTCAGAAAATCACTGATTTTTATTCTCTTTATCTCAAATAGGAGATCAAAATGGCTTCTAGATTGAATCTCACTGCTCCAGCATTTCTTAACGACGGTTAAGAAATTGCAGGGTAACCTGCTGGCTCCGCAATTTTTTGTTTGCAGATTCTCAGTATTGATTATATTTAATCATACAATTTAATGGGAGAAAAACTGATGACACGCCAGGGGATGGAAAAGATTCTTCCTATAGAGTTTCATGAAGTGGCTCACAAGTATGCTTCTGGTTTTCTTGGGAATGGACAGGGTCTTCGACATCGTGACCCAGAACGTCATGATAAGAATGAGAATGCTATTTATGAGTATCATCTCGAACAGTTTGTAGAGATGTTGTGCGATCCACTTGCAAATTTTATGGCACGAGTTCATGAAAATGGATGAACAAGCTCGTTTCAAGTTGACTTAACAAGAGAGGTATTTATATGCCTGCAGTAATCATGATGTCTTTGACAGAATCTGAAAGAGGGTGGGGGATTCGTCCTGATGGTGCATCTTTTCATCTAAACAGAGAAGATGCTAAGCAATACGAAGAAGAATATTGGGATCGAATGCCGAAAGAAGTTCCTGATGAATATTCTAGACCATGTGCTCCAAAAATTGTGGATGTAGACAATAAGCTATACGAAATGATTAAAGAATCAAAAAATGGTATCAGGTTCTTTTCAAGTAGCGAATACAGAAAACATATCTTAATGGGGTAAATTCCTCTCATCATTCAGTGGTAAGGATGCTGTCTTCTCAAGTCAGAGACCAGAGTTCGACTCTCTGTGAGAGGATTTTTTGTTTACAAAATTGTGTTGTGTAGTTATATTTAACTATACAATAAAATGGAGAATGAAATGAAAACTATCGTAATGACAATCAGCTATATGGAACTTCGCAAGAAGGTTCGTAAACAGAAGGCTCGCGCTGGACATGTCATTGCTGATAAGAGAGCTTCATATAATCGGCGGCTTAAGCATAAAGAAAATCATTATGAAAGTTACTAAAACAATATTACATTCTATGGGTTATAGAAAATACGCTGATAATTACTATTTTAAACGTCGAATGGTAGTTAGGCCTGGACTAGGAAAATACCCATGTGTAATTCGGTTACATTATATTCATCCAACAATTGTTGAAGCAACTGCTACTGAATACGGAGATGTGGGGATGGGACTTCCTGAATCTAGCAGATTGAGTTCAGTAGAAGATATTAAAGGCTGGGAGTCATTCGCATTTTTGAAAGATTAAGTATGGGTAATTTGTTTTGGGTGATTCAAAAAAATCTTAGACATGAGCAATCTTTACAAGATTTGTTCGACGCTATGACTCGATTTGATCTTGATCATGTATTCATTGATATTCAACCATTCACATATAAAATTGATCAAGATGTTAGTTGGATAAAAAATCCAGTAATTTGTATGGGTTCTACAAAACTGGTAATTTTAGCAAAGAATCATGGATGGGTGCCAGGAACATTTCATAACGACAATTTCAGTTACATCAAATACGTACAAATGTATAAGGATGAAATGTTCAATCACGATGCTATTCGTGTAGATTTCAAAGATTTACCTACTGACAAAATTATTTTTACAAAACCTGACACTGATCTCAAATTATTTTCAGCAGAAGTGATGTTTCCAGAAGACATCCAAAGTTGGAAATATAGGATATCTCAATTGATTGGAGACGGGACATATTGTCAAATTCAACATGATACAAAAGTAATTTATTGTTCTCCAAAAGAAACAGAGATATTTCAAGAGTATAGATTGTTTGTGATAAACGGGAAAGTAATTACTGCATCATTGTATAAAATTGGAGATAGAGTAGTTTATAATAGTTATGTTGATCAATATATCATTGATTACGGAAATTACATTGCTAATCTTTGGAGCCCTGGATTTTTCTACGCTTTGGACATTGTGATTACAAAAGACGGTCCTAAAGTTCTTGAAATCAATTGCGGAGAGAGTGCTGGATTTTATGCGTCAAATGTTTTCAAAATTGTAGAAGAAGTAGAACTTAACTTCAAACAATATTCAGTTGATATTTATAATTGAACTTTTATTTGGAGATAAACATGAAATTGATAACTGCTTTAAAAGAAGCACACATTGACAAAGAGATTATCACGATCAATTTTGTTGCTGATTGTATGAAAAGATATCTTGATAATCCAGTAATGACAGCACACAAAGAAATTCCCCCTGATGATTTTGCTATAGAAATGAGGAAAGCGGGAATTCAAGGATATTCCCAAGAAATGTATTATTTGATAGACAAATTGCTAGATAATTCAGTGAAATTAAATCCTGAGATGATAACTGATGCCATTCAAGAATATCAAAAAATTTCAGGAAAACACAATGAACAAATGATAAGAAAAGTTGGGAAAGTGCTTTTAAAATATCTCAAATAGCCACTTAGCGTAAATGGTAGCGCCCTCCGCTCTGAACGGAGACAGAATCAGTTCGAATCTGATAGTGGATTTGAATCGCCGCTGAAATTCATGAGGTTAGAATGCTTCATTGGTAATGAAGATGTTGTGGGTTCAAATCCCACCCGCGGCTCCATAAATGACTCGTTAGTATAATTGTATAGAACACTGGGCTACGAACTCAGAGATATAGGTTAGATCACCATAATTCGGAGATAAATTTATGACGCATTATGAAAAATTTGTAAATCTATATAGAGAAGTTGGTGTAGAGCTTAAAGAAGGTCGTAATTTGATAAGACAAAATGATGGAGGTGTCTCCATCATCATTGAAACTGGTGATGATCCAAAGATTAGTGGATATGTCGGATTTGTTACAGAAATTTCTTTTGATTCTATCGGTAATTTCATCAGTCAGGAGATATATGAATAATGCAAATCGTATACAAAATTCGAAATGTAGAAACAGGTGAATGGTTAAAAAAGAAATTATGGTATAGTGATCACAAATTTACAAAAAATGGTGGCCGGATCTATACTCGAAAAAATCATGCTACCTGTTCTATGAATTACATCATGAATGAAGAGTGCAGCAATTTGAAACTTGAAATTGTACCATTTGCAATGCTTGAATGTGTTACCTAAGCTGCTGAATCTTTAACGGCAAAGAGCCATTTTCGTAAAATGGAGATTGTGAGTTCGATCCTCACCAGCAGCTCTTTTTATTTACGAATTCTCAAAATTTGATTAAATTTTATCATAACAAGGAGAATTCATAATGTATGAAGATTTTCTTGATTCTGCAGGAGAAGTATGGGAAATTGCAAATATGAATGAAACAAGGCAAGCGAAGGTAATTCAATGTATTTGGCAACAAGCAACACAGCCTTCATATTATCAAGTCAAATTTCTTGGTACTGAAGAAATTGTCTGTATCAATACGGAAAATCGAAACAAGTTTATTTATCCCATGTCTGGAAATGTAGTAGAAATATCTCAGAATGACGGAGAATATTTTATCGAGAGAATCAAATGAAAAATTTGGATGGGTGGCAGAGTGGCTTATTGCGTTAGCTTGGAAAGCTAAAGAGCCTCGTTAAGGGGCTCCCGAGGTTCAAATCCTCGTCCATCCGATTTATATATCTACACCAATAAACATGTTTAATTCATCTCGGTTAACTCAGCAAATCCACAGTTAACTACACAATGGAGAAATAAAATGAGTGCAGATAATGGAATCTACATTCTAGTTTCAAATCATCCCTATGGCAACGGCACAGAATATCGAGTTATCCATGCTCAAGCAATTGAGAATATTTTTGATGAGCCCAACTTCCCGTTTGATAAACCCAAGTTCAACAAAGATCAATTGATTTCGTATTTCGGGAAAAGTCGAAGTACTAGAAATCCTGACAAAGCAGCGTTTATTGCAGATATGAAATTCAAAAATTCATTCATCTGCGAATCGGGATTATTTACATTTACTTAAATGACGTTTTCCCTTCAAAAGAAGTTGAAAAAGATGGATTTGATCCGGTTGCTTTAGCTAACTTAAACGAATTTGCTCAAAGTAGAATTGGGAATTCTTTCCAATCTTTTAAATCATGGGTTTCAGGTAATAATGTTCTTGCAGACAATCTTTACATCAGAGTAAGCACTGTGGAAATTTTTAGAGAAATCTGTGATTTTATTCCAGAACATCTTATAGCTCAACTTTTTCTAAAATTGGAAAATCATGTAACGAATATCGTGAATAGAGAAATCAACAGGGTAACTAGAGATGAATGAGATAACAGCGATGATTATTCTCCTCATTTTCTTAGCATTCTTTTACATTTGTTTTGGAAATAAAAGGTGAATTATGATGACAAAAGAGGAAAAGTTAGAACTGTCATTTCTGCAATCAAGAAAGTACTGGGAAGAATATCGCAAACGCTCTAAAATTTTGAAAGTTAGAGAAGAATATTTCAAAAAAATCTTTGGCAAAATTTCAAAATTTCCATATTCCAACAAACGATCTCGCAGGTTACGGCGAAAAACTTACAATCTTTCAAGGAGATTGATAAATGGAGAATCAAGTTTTAACTGACGAAGATATTAATATCATTCTTCAAGCAATCGATCAGATTAAACGTGATCCTAATTATAATCTCCCACAAGAAGTATCTACTGAAGAGATTGTTCAATCTCTTGTGAGAGAGCAAATTAAGTCTATGGTAAAAAGAATCACTGAATTAGAAGAAGAAAATCGTATTCTTAAAAACACATACACAACTTTCCCCAAAAATCTTTCTATCATTAAAGCTTCGAAAACTAATCCCGAGCTAATTATCGCTGTTGCAGGTAGAAGTGCTTCAGGGAAAACTACTATCAGCAGATTGATTTTTGAACGACTCAACATGCTGGGAATCAACGTAGTTCTCAATGATATTGACAACGAACTTCGAGATGTTGATGATAATTTCAAATATAAAAAAATTGAAGCTCTCAGAGCTAAGGGATTGACTGTTTCAATACATGTTCATTCACTCAATCGAAATTCGCAGGGCTCGTAAATTTCCTTTACAAATATCTCCGGATTGTCTATATTTAATCATAAACAATAAATGGAGAAAATTAGTATGCCATCTGCTAGAAATGAAGCAGTTATTGAAGCAGCAAAATTCATCAATAACCATAATCTCAATAATCCTTACGGTGGTGATGTAAGTTTGTTGCCTACTCCGAGAGGGGGAAAATATTATTCAGTTTTATTTTCTAAACCTTGTAATCTTGATGGTACCCTGGAAGTATATTCTCTAAATTATGTCAGGGTAACTTACAAAACTCGATATCACTCTCTTCCTCATGAAGATTCAAGAATTTTTACTTCACTGGACAACGCTTTGCAGTTTCTGTATCTAGCTTTTGTGAAATACGAATTTGAAGTAGCGCTGTCTATCCCAATCAAGTAGAGGGAGTATGCATACACTTTTGGTTTCTGTGAAACCCCATCCTATGTCGAATTTCATAGGATGGAAAGCATTTGTTGTTTCTGTACCTGAGTTTTTTATGAAAAAATATCAAAAGAAGATGGTGTACAAAGGACCGAAATATGGATGGCGCACTGTAGATCATTTTATCGGAGATAAACTAGCTGAAGCACTATTTTCATGCAGTGTAATCGAAAAATCAGAAAATTTTGCTGTAGAAGAGTTGGAAATTGCTTTAACAAATGTTTGTGATATGTTTAATGTTGATGAATTTCATATTAAAAAAATCTAATGAATACTCTTAAATCTTGTCCATGTTTTCATACCACACCGTGTAAACCTAATTGCACATGTGTGAAACCTTTTTCAAGTGCTGGGTGTTCTCGTTGTTGTTCTTATGGTAGTGAAGAACAACAAATAAAAGCAGCTGAAAGAATAACTACTCTAATAAATTTAGGTCAAAAGACGCTAGATAAACTGATCAATAAAGGAGAATAAATGGCAGCTACAAAAGAATCTCGTAAAATCGGAACAAAAACAGGAATTCCTCGTAAGAGAATGTTAAATGGGAAACCTGTGTTGGCTGTAAAATATTACGGTTCATCATGCGGATATGGAAATTATTTATCCGGAATGGTTGACGGAAAATTGATTTTAGATGAAAATGGAATTCCGCAAAAATTTTATCAAATTGGAGAACTTACTCAGTATGAAAAATAGTTTTTTCGCAGCAGATCATCATTTATTTCATGGAAATATCATCAAATATAGTAAACGTCCATTTTCTTCTGTAGAAGAAATGAATGAAACTATTATTGCTCAACACAACGCCGTTGTTAAACCAGAAGATGATATTTATTTTCTTGGAGATTTTGCATTTGTAGATTCTCCCCAAGAATTTGAAAAACTTATTTCAAGATTTAACAGACGAAAATTCTTTGTGATTGGTTCTCACGATAGAGTTGTAGAAAAGAATTTTCATACTTTGCGTAAGCATTTTGTGTGGATCAAAGACAAAGCAGAAATTTATGTTAACAATGTTAGTATCACATTATGTCATTATCCAATGTGGTCTTGGGCTAAATCTCATTACGGTGCTTGGCAATTCTTTGGGCATCACCACGGAAGTCTAAATAATGATCATAGAAGTGCTGACAAAATTGATCTCACAAACAGATTACAAATTGATGTTGGTGTAGATTGTTGGAATTTTGAACCGGCTTCATTCGAACAAATTGAAGAAATTATGAAAAAGAAAAATTTCGTTCCTATCAACAAGAGAGATAGAAATGAAAAAAGTCAAAGTTGAATTTGAGATAGAAATTCCAGAAGACATTGACAGACAGGAATTATACGAAGAATTTGTTCAATCTCCGTATTTGTATCATCTCGGACAAAGTTTGATTTGTTGCACTGACAAAGATGTCTATGATTTTCACAAAAAATGGGCAGATATCTGTAAACGTAGGAAATACATCATCACAGAGGTTGAAAAACATGAACATTCAAAATGAATTACCTTCAACATATGTTGTTCAAGATGCTTGCATGAATTGCAAATTTGTTTATCATGATGAATGGGCATATGATGCGTACTATTGTAGATATGATTCCACAAAATATGCACGGAAGAATGCTTTGAAACGACAAGTTTCGTCAGCAGGATACTGCGAAGAATTTATAGGAAAATGATAGAAGAAAAATGCACATATTGTAACAAAGTTATTAAAGAAGAAATTGTATGGTTAGAATTAGATCAGAGAACTAATTCTTATCACAATTTTGGGAATATTCCGGAGAAATTTAATCAAGGTGGATTTCCATTTGGAAAATATTGTGCTGAAAAAATGATCATGAGAGCGAGGATAAAATCATGTATGAAGAAACCATCATAGCAGAAAAAAACTAAAGAATTGAAATTTAGACTGAAAAAATGAAAGATTTTTATCAGATACTTGAAATAGATAAGAATGCTTCCGGAGATGAAATCAAAAGTGCTTTTCGTAAAAAAGCAATGAAATATCATCCAGATAAAAACCCAGATGATAAAGAAGCCGAAGAAAAATTCAAAGAAATAAACGAAGCTTACGAAACGTTAAGTGATCCTGTAAAGAAACAACATTACGATATCGGTCCTGAATATCATTCAGCAGACATGAATGATTTTGGATTTTCTCAGCATGATTTTTTCAAAGATTTTTTTAACAACAAATTCTTAAGTGTTCTTCAGGGAATGTTAATTCTTTCTGTTGAAGAAGCTTACAAAGGTTGCAAAAAAGATATCTTCATAAATGGGATGAATCATTCAATTGATATTCCGGCAAGAACCCCAAAAGGGAAACAATTTCTTTTACAAATTTCAGGGAATGAAAAACTTGTAGTAAACATCGACATACAAGATGAAGACGAATATAAAGTTCAGGGTATTGATCTACATACAAATGTGAAAATATTTCCTCACGAACTCGTTTTGGGATGTAAAAAGATTATCAATTTGTTTGGAGAAAAAGCTTCGATAACAATTCCGGGTGGTATTTCAAGTATTCAAAAAATACGAATAAAAGAAAGAGGTTTTTCTGGAGAAGCGGGAAGATTTGGGGATTTGTATTTTCAAATTACCGTAGATACTCCAAAAATTTCAGATGAAATTATAGAGTTATACAAAAAAATCAAGGAGTTAAATAATGACAGCAAGTGATGTCTTAATTATTTCTCTTATTTCTACTCTTGTTGGAACAATTGTTGGGATTGTATATGTGAAACTGTTTCATGATGAAGAAGAAAAATCATTTTTTGTAGAAGATACTAAGAATAACACGTATTGGTAATTTCCTTTACAAGTCTCCAAAAATTATCTATATTTAATCATACAATAAAATGGAGAAAATATCATGAAGCTTTTAAGGATTCCTTCCGGCACAGAAGCTTATGTTATTGCAGATGGTAGCCCTGAACTCGAAGAGGTTACTTTGAAGAAAGAGACAATTTTCGAAGTAGGGGAAATAGTCATCGATCCTGTTGGGACCGTCGGTTATCATCGCAATCATGCAGAGCAAAATTTCTTCGTGACTCTTGCAAAGTTGAATTTTTATGGTTTCACTCTCAAGGGTAACACTACTCGCAACGGGAAGAAATACAATACTCTTATCGTTGAGAGTGCTGACGTTAAGGTCATCTGAATGAAACTCTTCAGCACAAACTTTTCTTTCAGATTTCTCTGTTTTAGGATTCACATTCTTCCATATTTTGCAATCATGTTTGATTTCAGGAGGAAAATTAAATGAAAAGTATGGTGAGAACTGAAATAGTTTACAAGATATTCGAATTAGATGATAATGACAATTTAATTTCTGCTCGCAGACCTAGTGCTACTAGAGATTCAATATTCGAGATGTTTTCGGAATATGAATCTGCAGAAAAAGCTGAGATAGCTATACGAGAAGAATTCGATAGTTTGAAATACTTTAGTGAAACAGATTATGTGATTGTTCCTGTAGTGAGAGTGAGAAGAAATGAAAAATATATCTGAAGCTTTCGTGTTTGTTATGGACAAAATTTTCGATGAGTATAGTAGTGACGAAAATTTTGAAGATAAAGAATTTGAAGTCTTCTTGAAAGAGTATTTTGATATAACTGATGAAGAAGCTAACAGATTAGCCAAATTTCATTTTAACCAAGTCTATGGGGTTAGAAATGACTGAAACTCGCAATGTGATTGATTTTTATCACTATTGGGAAACAGACGCAATAAAGGCAGATTTGGATTCCAAACGACATAACTTCTCAATAGTATGCACCAATCTAAACGGAGACTTCAACATTGCCACTGTTATCAGAAATTCCAACGCATTTCTAGCTCACAAAATCTTCATCTATGGCAATCGTAAATATGACAAACGTGGAACTGTTGGAACTTATCATTATGAGAGATTTCATCATGTGAAGAGAGTAGAAAATAACATTTCTGAACTTGAACAAGAAATTCGAAAAGAATTATCTAAAGACGGAATCACGAAGATTTTGATGATCGGAATTGACAACGTCACGAAAGCATTCCCAATCGAGACTTTCGAGTTTCAAGAAGACATTCACTACGTATTTTTTCTTGGAGAAGAACAATTGGGGTTACCACAAGAGATTTTAGAACTGTGCAATTTCAGTCTTTTTGTGCGCCAATATGGGTCAGTGCGGTCATTGAATGTAGGGACAATTTCTGGGATTATTATGTACGAATATTGTAGACAACTGTAGTTTTGTTTACCGAACTCTTAGAAATGATTATATTTTATCATAATGAAATTCTACTCTCATAGGAGATTGTCATGACTCTTGTAGATAAGATTCCCGAGATTCTTAGTAAGTTCAATTTCGAGATTGTTCGCAGTTATATGAATAGTGTCAAGTGGGATTGGTATGACAGTGAAAATGGAGAAGCTCCGAGTGTAGAAAGAATGAAGGAAACTGCCAGTGAACTCCTTTTCAGCGCAGTTAGAAATTTGAAACCCAACACAGAGATTTCGTCCGGTGGATTCAGCGTAACGAAAATCGAAAATGAATATTTAGTTTTGAATTTTGTTATCGAAGAATGCTACGTTTCGCTGGAAAATGGTGATGAGCCTGTCATCTGAAGATCGAGAATTTCTTGACAAATTCAAGATGTTCACTGTCTTCGAATTGAGTCCACACGATCAAAAAGGTGTAGTGGTTGGGATAGAAGATCGGGGGATTGTTACTACTTTGCTTAACGGAAGTCACAAAAAAATGTTCGAATGGGAACAATTGTTACGAAATAAAAAGTATTTCAAAAATTTTAGAGAATTATATCAACAATCTCATTTACGCGTACAGTACGGAGAAACTAAATGATTGAAAATATTGTAGCACAATATCTATCAGCTTTATTGGAATATTGGAAGTACGACGTTTCTGTCTTCACAAACACGTGGATGTATGCTCTATTTTTCATCCCTGTTTGTTTCTATTTTGTCTTTTTTATGTTTAAGTGGTTCATTCTTCTATTACCCATCATAATTCCGTTGAAAATTATTTTTCGATCTCCATTGTTCACATTCAAACTGAGAGATGAAAAGAAAATTATCACACATAAATGCGGAGAAACTTTTCATTGTGTATTGAAAGATAAGCCAGAAATATGGGCAAATGGAGATACAGTTGATTCAGCTTTGGGGAATCTCTTATTAAATCATAAAAAAGAATTTAACATCAAAGTTTTATATGAAGGAGATGAAACATGAATCTGAAAGAATTCGATGAACTTACTATATATGATCTTGAAACTACATCTGGGTTATTCGATGATATACGAAGTTCGATTGAATTAGCAGAGAATTTACCAAAAATCATAGATCAAAAACTTCAATCTCTTCTTTCTGTTAGAGAAAGAATTGGATTGTATTCTGATTTGAGAACTCCATTTTCAAAAATTCTTGAAGAGTTGAAAGAAGAATTCGAAAGAGAATACAAGCAAGTTGTATATTGGGCTCATGGTGGAAGAGGTTCATCATATCCAGATTATTCGATCAAAGATGTCCTTAAGAATACTCTCGAAGAATACATCGAAGATGACTGTGAAGAATGGGCACATAATCGTTATGGTCATCAAGATACTTTGTATTATGGATTTCATGATCTATCTGAATTTGAATGGAGAGAAGCCATCGTTCGGAAAATCCATCGAAATCAATGGAACAAAGAAATTTCAACTATACATTTTTCTGTGCCTTCATGGGAAATTCCGAAAAAATATAAACGAATGAAATGTTCATATGCTAGTTCAATTTTAGACAAAGAATTTATTCCATCTCTGAAAGTTGGAACAAAATTTCTAGTAAAGATCAATCCTAACATCAAAGACCCATATTATCAAGTGTATATGGCGTCGAAAACACTAGATTCTAAATACGAGAAAACTTTAAGATGATAAATCTACCGAAGATAAACAATTGGGCTGTAATCATGAAAGTAGCAAGCCCGTATCATCCTCCTGAAATGGGAGTTCCGGCTTTGTCTGGAGATGTAGAAAATCATCCTAGATTGGGAAATAGAAAAAATCAAATAACTTCTCAAATTAAATGGCTTGATCCTATAAACTGGACATGCACAACAGAGAACACAATCTACGAACTTGGAGAAGTATCTGAACAATTTGTAGAACATATCAAAGATAAATTCAATATGAATCTTTTAGAATATCTAGAACCCTTGATCAAAAAAGTTCCATAAATAGTTTACAAATTGTGAGATATTGATACCTTATTTATAAGGAAACAATCTCACACAAGGAGAATTGAAATGAAGAAGATTCTTGTTATTCTAGCAGTATTTTTATATGTAATTCCGTCATATGCAGATCCGTCATATGCAGATAAAGAAACACGAGGGTTGGGGATTTATTACAGAAGTGTTCCCACAAATCTAGTAGTCGATTACAATCCCATTTCTACTAGCATCAATATGATTACTGTAGATTTTTTCTCTTACGATCTTACTCCACGGAAATTCATTGGGGGAATTCAATTCAATTACGGAGTTCAAGATTCTCTTGTTGAGATTGTTGGACTAGACATGTATGCTGGTAAAAAGATCACAGTAATTCCATATCTTTTTGATGTGCAGTTTAAAGTCGGACCATCGTTCACACATGTCAATTTTGATTTAGATAATCGTCAAGTTTGGTCAAATCACATTGGTGCTTTTGGAGCTGTAGCTGCTCAATTTTCGATGTTTACGGGAACATCATTTTTTGCAGAATACGAAATTAGGGGAGTTAGCCCAGCATCTATGCGATCTTTAAATATTGATGGTGATTATAAGTTAGAATTTGATAATTCTGTTCCTCGTTTTGTCAAATCGTTGAAAACTTCTCCGCCGATCATTCGTCAAGGAATTCGTCTCGGTGTCCGCATGTACTTGACAACTGGAGAACTCTGATGGCTCAATTAGAAGCACTTTTCATTTGCAATTTTTGCAAAAAACTCAACACTATCACGATGCCAACTGTACCAAAGTTTAATGATAGATTTCATGAACAATGTGTTCAGTGTGAAAAACGTCAAATTCTTAGATTTGATCACACAGTTTCGTCAAATGGAAATATCAAAATTTCACTTCGTCATACTTCTGGAAAATCTCCTGAAGGAATCGAAGGTCATTATTCTGGAGAAATTGTAACTTAAGGAGTTGTTAATATGGAACTTAATGATGTTGATACAAAATGTCTTTTACAATATATCAAAGATGTCAAGAGTGGAAATCAAACAACTGAGAATGTTTCAACGGTTAGTGGTATCCTACTATCACTCATCACAAATTTGTTTGAAGATCAAAATCGTGAAATCACCAAACTCACCGCTGAACTTCAATTGAAGCAAGAAGTTTTGGACAAGACTCAAACACATTATAGTGAATTGCACGAGAAACATGCAACTGTAATGAAAACACTTTCTGCTATTACAGAAAAAGTATAAAATTCTACAAAAACAATATATAACTATTGTCAAAAATACCTTACTCAAAGTAGATTACGTATGAATATTAATCTTGTCGTTATCGATCCCCAGAATGATTTTTGTGATCCAAATGGAAGTCTGTTTGTTCCTGGAGCAGACAAAGATATTGAACGTCTGGCAAAGATGGTTGACCGAATTGGTGATAGGATCGATATCAACGTCACTCTAGATCAGCATCACACTATGGACGTCGGCAATCCAATCATGTGGAAAGACAAAAATGGAAAAACTCCCGTAGTAGACATTCCAGCTGGAGCATATCCTTTTGCTATTTCTCATGAAGATATCTCTACTGGTGTTTGGAGTCCTTATTTCGATTCTTGGCGTCAACGTTTTCTTGATTATACCAAAGCTCTTAAACAAGGTGGACGCTATGACTTGATGGTATGGCCATATCACTGTCTTATCGGTTCATGGGGTGCCAACATCGTCAATGTTCTACAAAAGGCATTGTTCGATTGGGAAATCAAGCACCATGCGATGGTCAACAAAGTAACAAAGGGTTCCAACATGTGGACTGAGCATTACTCTGCTGTTAAAGCAGATGTTGCTGATCCATTAGACAAAACAACTGATCTAAATAAGAATTTTATCACATTGCTACAAAATTCTGATATGGTCATCTTCTCCGGAGAAGCGCTTAGTCATTGCGTAAAATTCACAATGTTAGACGTAGCAGATACTTTCGGAGATGAAAATATTAAGAAGATTGTTTTCCTCGAAGATGCATCTTCTCCAGTATTTTCTTTTGAACAACAGGCTCAAGAATTCGTACATAGTATGGTTCAACGAGGCATGCAGGTTTCTACCACAGACAAGATTCTTCGTTAATGGAATTGTTCTTTTCTGATAAGGACAATGATCAAGTGAAAATCATCAAGGATCCTAAATTGAGTACAACTATGAGACTATCGACATTCAATCAAAAAATAGCTTTCTATTCGGGAACAAAACTTTTTGAGATCAAGACCAAGTAAGAACACAAGTTTCTAGAAGTAACTCAGATGAATTCGAATCGTAGGGTATGTATAATCATATTGACCCTTATATTCTAATTCATCTGAGTTACTTCAGCTGTATTACTTTCTTGTTTACAACTGTGCTAGAATGTTTATATATACTATATGGAAAAAATAACTACAAAATGGCAAGGCGAAGAAGTAGAGTACTACTCTTCCAACACGATCAAACAGAAAGATCGTAAAGAAGCCAAATTCGCAAGGGTGAGAGTCCTTGTGAGGGATTGGGAGAATGTAGAACTTAAACTTCGTAGATTGCTTACAGAAAAATATTCGAAAGAAGCTTACACTTGTTTGTTAATGTCTGCTAGCGCAATCCGCATTGGAAATGAGGACAGCGCTGACGGATATATTACCAAAGTAAAAGGCAAAGAGGGAGAATTTGTTCAAACTTTCGGGGCTACAACTCTGAAAAAAGAACATATCTCTTTCGAAGATGGAAAATTGATCCTTGACTTCGTAGGAAAAAAAGTAGTTGAACAGTATATCGTCATCACTGACCCTGTCCTTGTAGAATATGGTAAGAAATTCTATGATGAGAGTGAGACTGATCTTTGGTTGAATATCTCTGCAGGTGACGTTCAAAAGTTCATCCGGACTAAAATCAATCGTAAACTCACCATCAAGGATTTTCGAACCTTCGCTGCAAACTGCAAATGTTTCCTTACTTACAAGTATGAAATTTCTCCGAGAGAACTTCCGATCTCGAAAAAAGAACTTACTGCAGAATTTAAGAAACTTTTTGAAATCACTTCTGATTTTCTCGGAAACACTCCCGGAATTTGCAAATCTGCTTATGTATCTCACCATCTCTTCAACTACATAAATGAAACTCGTGGTGTTCATGTAAAACAGAAAGAAGAAGAGAAAGCAGCAAAGAAATTGGCTAAAGAAGAAGCTTGGAAACAAATGAATGCTGATCGAGTAACGCAGGGTCTTCCCAGAATCAATCGTAAGCGAAAGAAAAAGAAAGCCCAGAAAGAAGAAACTGTCGAAAATGTTGGAGGTGACGATGTACAAGTGCAAGAGGGAATTTAGGCGGCATAAATATTATTCCATTTCGGAAGTATTCGAGGCATTCGTCCAACAACATCAGCTCGATGGGATGAATGTTGGAAATAGGAAGATAATTGTCTTCTATTCGAAGGGAACAAAGTGTTACATTTGTGGATTAGAAGCTACATTTTTCGCTAAAGAATCTCAAATCAACAACACGAATGTCGACAAAAATGGCAATCCAGTGTTTCATTTAAATCTTTATGGTGTCAAGAATGGCAAATACGGACCGTATGATGTTCTTTTCACTCAAGATTATGTGATTTCTTCATGTCAAAATGGAAGTAACGATCTAGACAATCTGCGGACTTGTTGTGCAGAATGTAATAATCGAAAAGGTTTTAGAGCTAACATGAAGTTAGGGAAGAAGAAAGACTTCATAGATAACGTTTTAGAAAGAGATCAAACATCTAAAAGGAGATAAGCTCATGGGAGTTTCTACTGATGGCCAGATTTGTTATGGAATAATTTTTGATGAGAGTTTTATCTTCCCGTGGGAGGATAGGGGGTGATAAGGATTGGTGGTTAGAAGTTATGGGATTCGAACATTCTTTTGAAATTTACACTGAACTGGGTCATCATATTAGTGGGATCACTCCTGAACAAATCGTTAAGTATTATGATGAGAAAAAAGATTTTCTAAATAAGAATCCGCTTCCATTTTTGCTTGTCAATTATTGTTCAGCAGAATATCCGATGTACATTTTGGCTGTTCCGGAGACATTCAAAGTCTGTTGGCGCGGAGAACCAACAATTTTTGATCCGAAAGAACTTGTTGTTGATAGTGAGAAAGAGAAAATTTTTGTAGATTTCATCAAACAATATATTCCAGAACAAGAAATAGAATTGAAGTGGTATCTTTCCTCACTTTGGGGTTAAACGAAATGGAAGACTTTTACATTCTACTAGGCGGTGCTTTGTTGACTCTTGCAAGACGATATAAGAATTCAGATCCGAATGCAGGTTTAGGTGTTGCATTTTGGATAATGTTGATAATTTTCTTTCGAAACTAAAATTCCTTTACAGGCATACTCCGATGGATTATATTTAACTATACAATAAATCATGAGGAGAAAACACGTGAATCATTATATCCCAACTTCTATGCATATTCATTCTGAAATGAACATGGATGTTGTGAAACACTTGTTCAAAACTGCTGAAATTGGAGAGATTTTTGAATATTCCAAACCATATTACAAGCTAGTTCTTGAAAACTATGCTTGGGAAGTAGGCAGAGAAGTATTTTTCCCATCAAGAAAATTTACTGACAAACCTGTAGTCGTCATCACAAAGTGAGGGACAAAATGGTCGGTGGAGCTTCTCCAGAAACATACGCTCGAGTAAATCATGCGCTTTCTCTTCTTGAGAATCTGATGGTAGATATGTTTATCGAAGAAGGTTCTATACGATCAGATAAATCTCAAGAAACAATTAATACTGAAATTGAAAAATTCGTATCTGGAGTTCTTCACGGTGTTCACTACATCATGGATAATCGGGGAGCCTGAGATGCTTCGAATTCGTAAACTCACCACTGAAGAGAAACAACGATTCAACATCATCGAATCTTCAGGAGTAGCAGATTATGATGCCGCGATTGACGATGAATTAATTCAGTGTGGATTGATTTACATTATAACTCGTCAATCGAAAATAAGAGACGGAAGCAAGACAACTGTTGGAGTGTGCAAAAATGCTTATAAGGAAAATTTCCTTAAGCTGTTTCTGAATGAAGAAATTGTAGATTAACGCTCGGTAAAGTCGGACAAGGCTTAGGCATGTAAGTTTCTTGTCTGAGTGGGAGCCCAACGGCGTCTAACCACTTTTTAAGAAATGAAATCATGACGGGAAGCGAGTGGACATTTATCGTGCAAACTCATAAGGAGAATATCATGGACGTTAAGACTGTGAATTGGGGCGATCACAATTATTTTGATGCTACTGTTCGGATTATGGAAGAATATCGTCAGAGAATTAAGAAAGAACCTGGTTTGAAAATCGAAGATTTGATTCAAGAATATGTTGAACGTGAAGTGAAGTAAAATGTGAACACTCGAATTCACTGAAATTTTTTGAAAGAAATGAGAGGGAAAGATGCAATACACTTCGATTAGAGAAAAACTTAGGGCTGGTGTATACCGGAATACTTTCACTTATGAACCCAGCAAAGAAACAAGAGATGCTTATCATGCTGAAGAAAGTAGACTAACTGAAATGTTCAAGACTGATCTCTACGAAGAATATGGTGTTTCTGATAATCCTAAGAGAAATGTGCTGTTTTCTAAAGCTTGGTCGATGGGCCATTCAAGCGGTCTAAACGAGGTTTTGAATTATTTCGATGATCTCGTAGAACTCATTCAATGAGGTGACATTATGAAAAAGGAAGAAGCACAGAGTATATTCGTTCTAGCTAAAATTATTGTGATGGATATTCGTCCCCTTCCTGATGGATACGGATATCCCCCAACTGATGAACGTTATTTTTCTACTCTTCCAGAAAAAGTTTGGTGGTTCGTAAAAACTCCATCAGGTTGGGTAGAAATTGGATGGAGAAAGAGAGTTATTTCTATCAATTGGTCAGACACTAACATCAAGAAAATTGTCACACAAGATGATGTTACTAAAAATGATTGGATTGTTCATGCGTGGTCAGTAGAGAAAGCCATCGAGTATCTTTCTGTCATTGCAGATGAATTGAACACACTCAAATGAAAAAGAATCTTGAAATTCTTGATGATGAATCAGAGAGCTTCATCGCTCTTTCAATGAATGGTCAAAATTTTAGAGGATATGCTGTTAGTAATTTACTCAGAATTTGGGGTTGTTATACTCCAATGCGATCCCAATTATTGATCAGTTGTCTTACACGACAAGACAAAAGAGCAGCAAGAATATTTCTCCAAGACTGGAGAAACGAAGATAGAATGCCAAAAATCAAAATAACAAAATTCATTCCCGGAGAACATTTTCATGTTCTCAACACAAAATTTGATTCTTTGGGAGAAGCTCAATACTATGCCTACAAAAAGGATATAATTTCGGTGGACTTGAAGAAAAACACATATATATGAAAGATGGAGATTAATTTCCTTTACAAGTCTCTAACAATTGTCTATATTTAATCATACAATAAAATGGAGAAAGAAAAATGTATTGTGTATATCGCCCATCAACAAACAACGTTCTTTGCACAGATGGAGAATTTCACAATATCATATTTGTAACTGATATGTATAAGTTTGATGTCAAAACTTGGAAGAATGAGAAGATTGCAAGAAAATATGCTGCATCGTACAATGATTCAATCTCTCCGTTCTGGACTATAAAAGTCATAGAGGTTTCTGCTTTGAACAGTCTCCAGAAAAAACATATTGTCGAGGCATAAAATGTCTACTATTCTTCTCTCTTCGAAACAAATGATTCCTGAAATTCGAGAACATGTCAAGAAATTTTTTGACAAAGATATTCGAGAATATCGTGTTCTTCAGGGAGAAAAGTTTGAAATACGTTCTCCATGGCATGATGCAGATTATAATTCGTATACATGTTGGAGACTTCTCCCAGATAATCATGCTGAACTTGTTGGCGAAAAAATTGATAAATTTGGTGGAGATAGTGCATATTGTTACAAAGAAAAAATTTCTGACGAACTTGAAGTGAAAGACGGATATGTTGTTGTTATGGTCGGAATTTATCCTCAACGATGCGAAATCTATACTTCTGCGAATGCTTTACGAATGCTTCCAGAAAATGAACTAATTTTAACCGATGAAGAATTCAAAGATTTAGCTTACAGAAAAATGTTCACATCTTCGTATCGAAATTCTATTTCCCCAACTTCATTTGAGATTTTTTCATCTCTTCTGAATAAAGGACTTATTCACAAACACGGGGGAATTTCTAAATGTGGAAAAATGTATCTACTTAATAACGAAGATAGAATGAAAAAAGTGAAAGGGTATTGAAATATGGAAAATTGGATTGACAAAATTAGTGCTATACACGATCATGATGAACAACGATATTGTGAATTAGTATTATCAATGCCAGCAGTGGTATCTTGGTTTTCGTTGAACAAAAAGGAAATTCATAGATTAGTTAAGATAACAGCAAGAGTAGGAGATGATTTGTGGACTATCCCAGGTTTTGTTTTAAGCGGAGGGACTATTAAAAAAATTAGTAGATATCCAAGATACGAAAACGGATATGAATTACGAGAATTTCTCACTGAAGAAGAATTCTATTTAACTGCTGCAGAATATTACAAGAATTAGTTTACAAATTTCAAATAAATGTCTATTTAATCATTACAATAATTGGAGAATCAAATGAAAAAACTAACTCGTCCACAAATGAAAATCGGAAAATTTGTTTTACGATACAAACAACATCCGTATTATGATCGCTTTCTACATGTGAATTATTCAGATCAACATGGCAGATTAGTAGAAATCATGAAAATTAGTCAACTTCACATGCAAAGACTTTCTCAAAATATTCTTGCATTTATCAACGAAGATAATTCTCATGATTTCAACGAAGCCCAAACTGCTGAATTATTTTACAATTTCGTTGATCGTATTCAAGAATATGATTCTCACCTAGATTCTATGGCTTGAGGGAAATGAAAAACAGAATGTTTCGTTTTCGTAGAATGGAACATTTGAGGTTACAATCAATTGAAGTATATTATCGATTTGTTCACACTGAAATCGATAATGAATATGATTCTGAAGTAAAAGAACATGAAGAATATCTTCGTCAACAAGCAGCAGATATAGCAGAATATGTTAGAGAACTTCAGAATTTTTCCCAGGAGAGTGAGACGAATGAATTTTTATCTACATAAATTTTTAAACTAAAGTCATCTACATAAGTTTTTCAATCTTCTCAAGAGATATTTATCTTAAAAGGAGATTGAAGATGAAAGAACAACGCTATGTAGTTTACAAAACTGTCAATAAATTAAATGGGAAAATTTATGTCGGTCTTAGACGATTAGATTTAGAAAAAGGATATCTAGGTTCTGGAAAATTAATTTCAAGTGCTGTAGACAAATATGGGATTACAGCGTTTGATAGAGAAATATTATGTGTTTGTGTATCAAGAAATGATGCTGATGACAAAGAGAAAACATACATAAATTCTTTATCTGCGAATGATAGAAAC
>SXGT01086157.1_pt1 | contig 31171 bp, 28 predicted proteins | sample 3176221 | NCBI WGS metagenome assembly SXGT01 (sample SAMN11356862, study PRJNA531348) | freshwater metagenome | isolation source: freshwater sample F1-120 | place: China: Fuxian Lake, Yuxi | collected 2017-12-25
ATCCAAGTATCAGCTGATGTTTGATTACTAGCACAGCCAGAAATTAATAATCCACGTTGATCTTCCATTGATGTTAATGTTCTTGGTTTTGGGGCTAATTCTAATCCAAATCCTCTATTTTCATACGGCCATGGATTCTTCCGGCCCCATGAATACGGGACTGCCGTCCACCGGCGAGCGAAAACTGACCCCGGCTTCACTGATCTTCCGCATCGCGCCCAGACTGAAAACCTGGAAACCGCCTGAATCGGTCAACAGGGGACGCTCCCAGTGCATAAAATCATGCAGGTCGCCGTGCTGCCGTATGATGTCGGTACCGGGACGCAGCATCAAATGAAAGGTGTTGCCCAGGATGATTTCGGCCCCCAGCTCGATCAGTTCCTCAGGGGTCATGGCTTTGACGGTGCCGTAGGTACCTACCGGCATGAACGCCGGTGTTTGCACACGGCCCCGGGGAAAAACCAGTTCGCCGCGCCGGGCCAGGCCATCGGTGGCATGTAATGAAAACTGCATGGTGATGTTTGTAGGGTAAACCTGAAAATCGGAACGAAACAGTGAATATCGGCCTGTTCAGGCCGTAACGTGGCGAATGGCTTGTGCAGCCACCTCCACCATGTAGTCGATTTCCTCCGGATCGATGACATAAGGCGGCATAAAATAGAGGACATTCCCCAGGGGGCGCAATAGCACCCCCAGTTCCAGTGCTTTCCGGTAAGCCCGATAACCACGCCGTTCCTGCCAGGGGTAAGCCACGCGGTTTGTCTTGTCCTGCAACAGATCGACGGCCACAATCATGCCGGTTTGACGGATTTCGGACAGATGAGGATGATCTTCCAGACGCTGACAGGCCGTGCGCATATGGGCGGCCAGCCGCTTGTTTTGCTCCAGTACCTGCGTCTGCCCGAATAAATCCAGGGTAGCCAGACCGGCCCGGCAGGCCAGGGCATTACCGGTGTAACTGTGCGAATGCAGAAAGGCTTTCAGACGGGTGTAATCGGCGTAAAAAGCCTGGTAAACCCGATCGGTGGTCAGCACGCAGGACAACGGCAGATAACCACCCGTCAGGCCTTTTGACAGACATAAAAAATCGGGACAGATGTCAGCCTGCTCCGAGGCGAACAGGGTTCCGGTACGACCGAATCCCACAGCGATTTCATCGGCGATCAGGTGTACGCCGTGCGCATCACAGGCCTCCCGCAGCAAACCCAGATACACCGGGTCATACATTCGCATCCCGCCGGCGCATTGCACCAGGGGTTCGACGATGACTGCACAGACTTCATCGGCATGCACCGCCAGCGCGTGGGCCATGTGTTCAAAAGCCCGGCGACTGTATTCAGCCCAGGACTCACCCGGTTCAGCGTTGCAGCAGTCCGGACTGGTGACCGTAATGGGGGTCAGCAACAAAGGTGCGTAAGTACTGCGATACAAGGCCACGTCCCCTACCGACAAGGCACCGAGAGTCTCACCGTGATAACCGTTACTCAGGGTGATGAAGCGGGTCTTGGCCGGTTTACCCACGTTTTGCCAATAGTGAAAACTCATTTTAAGGGCTACTTCGACGGCGGCCGAACCATTATCGGCATAGAAGCAGCGTTCCAGTCCGGCAGGAGCCAGGGTTAGCAGACGTTCGGCCAGACGGATGGCGGGTTCGTGACTGAAACCGGCCAGTATTACATGCTCCAGGGTATCGAGTTGCTCCCTGAGGGCGGCATTGATGGCCGGGTGACAGTGCCCGAAAAGATTGACCCACCAGGAACTGATGGCATCCAGGTAACGACGTCCGCTGTAATCTTCCAGCCAGACCCCCTGACCCCGGCGTATGGGAATGGGTGGCAGGTCTTCATGATCCTGCATCTGGGTACAGGGGTGCCAGAGAACGGCCAGATCGCGTTGAGCCCAGTCTATTGTGTTGTGCATGGTGTGTTTCAATCCGCTCCCGGGGGTTAACCCGGGAAATACAGGGTAGCTGCGAGCCCATGCTATCACAGGCCTGAACCCGCAAAAATCGCGCCTCCCGAGTTTGGTTTTCACCACAGCTTGGGGTTCGCGCATGAGAGGGGGAGGCGCTGGGCAGGACACGGTGATGCGATGGAGCCTGCTCCCGTTGCCGCCTATAACTGGACAGGCAGATAACGCCGTTTGATCGGGATGACCGCTTCAAACGCTACAGTCAGCACCAGGTACGTCGCCAGCAGGATGCTGGCACTCTGCCAGGACACCAGGCCAGTCCAGCTTTTGTAGGCCGGCAAGGTACTCACAAACCACAAACCCAGCCCCAACAGGATGTAGGCGAGTATGGAAAAAACCGGATAAGGCACCGGATAGTAGCGAGCTCCCATTGCCCAGGACAGGATGACCATCGTGCCGTAACAAAACAGGGTTGCCCAGGCCGAACCCTGATATCCCCACACGGGAATCAGCACGACATTGAGGACAATGGTGATACAGGCCCCCAGCAGGGCGACCGTAGCACCGGTCAGGGTTTTGTCGGTCAGTTTGTACCAGACCGACAGATTGACGTAGATGCCCAGTAGTAGATTGGCCATCAGCAATATCGGGACGATCCCCAAACCGGAACGGAACTCGAGACCGATGAAATACTGAAACAGGTCGAGGTAGAGGGTAACGACCAGAAAAATGAACACCCCGAATATGACAAAATAGCGCATGACACGGGCGTACAGCACCGGCGCATCTGCCCGCTGTGCCTGGGAGAAGAAAAAAGGCTCCCCTGCATAACGGAAGGCCTGTACGAACAAGGTCATGAGCATGGCCAACTTATAACAGGCTCCATAAATCCCCAGTTGCTGTAAGTTGGTTTGGGGATCGTAAGGTAACAGGTATTTGAGTATGGCCCTGTCCAGCATCTCGTTGATCATCCCCGCACAACCAATGAGGATCATGGGAAGCGAATATTTCAGCAGGGCACCCAGTACATCCCATTGCAGTGCCTTGCGGGAAATCCGGTAATCCGGAATAAAGATCAACACCTTGAAAGCACTGGCGGCCAGATTGGCCAGAAACACATAGCCAACCCCCAGGGCAGGATCATGGGCAAGGGTTGGCAACATCCCGCCGGTATTGATGGCGTGTTGGGGCAGGTAGAGCAGAAAAAACAGGTTGAGCGTCAGACCTACGGCCATTTCTCCCAGTTTGATCAGGGCAAAACGCAAGGCCCGGTTTTGTGCCCGCAAGCGGGCCAACGGGATGGCCGTCAGGGTATCAAAGGCCAGAATGAGCGAAAACCAGACCAGATACTGCGGATGGGCATCATGATCGATGAGATGAGCCAGTGGCTGTTGCCAGACCGTGATACCGGCCACAAAAGCGGTACAACCCGGGACGAGAACGCCCATGGCCGTGGCATAGACGCGATCAGCAGGAAACTCTTTGCGGCTGTAATAGCGGAAAAACCCGGTCTCGAGTCCTAAAGCCAATACGATGGCGAGAAACCCGGCGTAAGCATAAAACTCGGAAATGACACCGTATTCATCGGCCCTGAAGGTGTAGGTGTAGAGCGGGGTCAAAAGGTAATTGAGAACCCGCCCAATGATGCTGCTCAAACCGTAAATGGCTGTCTGACCAGCGAGTTTTCGCAGATTCAAAGGGGACTCCGTTGTTGGTGTTCGATGAATCGTTCCAAACGAAAACGCGGGCCATGGGCCCGCGTTCGGTAGACCGGAAAGGTAACCCGTCCGGCTTATTGTGCCGCAGGTGCTGGCGCAGAAGCGGGTGGTTCCTGCGAAGCCGGTTTGGCGTCGGCTGCTGGTGCCGGTACCCGTTCAATCCTGGCCTGAGCCATCAGGTCAGCAATATGCTGCTGTAACCGCTGGGCCTTGAGCATGGAGCGGAGTTGATCCTTGACGGCATCGAGCGGAGGAGGGGCTTGATCCCTGGAATCTTCACGCAAAATGACGTGCCAGCCGAACTGGGTTTGTATCGGCTCCTGACTTGTTTCCCCGTTGGCCAGTGCCGCAACCGCTGTTGCGAAGGGTGCTACCATCTGTTGCGGGTTGAACCATCCCAGATCCCCGCCGCTGTTTTTTGAGCCGGGATCCTTGGAATTCTTCTTGGCGAGATCGGCAAATTTCTCTCCCTTCTTCAACTTTGCGATCAGATCACGGGCCTGTTTTTCGGTATCGACCAGGATGTGCCGGGCCTTGTATTCCGTTTGTTTATTGGCAACAACCTGCTGATCGTAGGTGGTCTGGATATCGGCATCGGTAATGGGAGCTGATTCGGTGTAGCTCTCGGCGGCGATCTGCGATAACACCATCCGCATGGCGTTGTCGATGCGGGCCGCGTTGTCCGGTTGCTGATCCAGATGTTGCGTCATGGCATTCTGTCTCAATACTTCACGCTTGATCAGTTCCTCGATGATCTTGTCTTCGGGAATTTTGGTGCCGCCGCGCCGCTGCGCGATCTCGGAGCCAAATACGTCCACCGATTTCTTGCTGATGGGCGTGCCGTTGATAAAGGCCACTACACTGCCCGGATCAACCCGGGTTTCAGCCGGTGTATTTTTCTGCGCGCCTTGCTGACAGGCCGAGAGGGCCACCGCACAGAAGATCGCAGCGGTCAGTTTGTTTGAGTTCATGAGATTGGATTTTCCTGGGGTTGTTGTTCAAGAGGAGTCATGGCCCTGATACTCAGGGCATGGATATCGGTTTGCATCAAGGCACCCAGTGCCCGGTAGATCATCTGGTGCCGTTGCACGGAAGATTTACCGGCAAAGGCTTCGCTGACGATGGTAAGGTAAAAATGCCCCCCACCCGTCTGCTTTTGACCCGCGTGGCCTTCATGCGATTTACTGTCATCAATGATGTCCAGATGGAGCGGGGTCAAGGTTTCTTCAAGGCATTGCCTGATTTTTTCGGTACGTTCACTCATCGGGGGAATACCTGTTTGAAGGGTTTGATCGTTACGCTGGCATAGACACCGCCCAGATGGTAGGGATCCTGATGGGCCCAGGCAGTGGCTGCTTCGAGGTTATCGAAGTGGGCAATGATCAGGCTACCGGAAAAGCCTGCCTCACCCGGACTTTCGCTGTCGATGGCCGGATAAGGCCCGGCCAGCAACAAACGCCCCTCGGCTTGCAGGGCATCCAGACGTTGCAAATGGGCCGGCCGGTTGTTCATTCTCAGGGGCAGGCTGTCAGGAACGTCCACCCCTTCAATCACATATAACATGGTGATTACTCCTCTACTTTGGCTTCGGGCATATAACGGAATAAATACAGCGACTGGGCCAGCACGAACAACAGGGTCAGCCCCAGCAGTCCAAACAATTTGAAGTTGACCCAGGTGTCCGTGTCAAAATTGTATACGACAAAGAGGTTGATGGCCCCCATCGCCAAAAAGAATGTGGCCCAGGCCAGATTAAGCCTGCGCCAGACGGCCGATGGTGCTTCGATCTGGGCACTCATCATGCGCTCGATGAGTGGTTTTTTACCGACCCAGTGACTGGCGAGGAAAGCCATGGCAAACAGGCCATTCAGCACGGTGGGTTTCCACTTGATGAACATTTCATCCTGCAGGAATAGCGTGGCCCCCCCAAAGACGGTGATGATGCCCAGTGACATCAGGTGCATTGCTTCGAAACGACGATACCTGAGCCAGTAAAACGAAACTTGTGCCACCGATGCCACGATCGCCGTAATCGTGGCGGCATAGATGCCGTACAGCTTGTAGGCGGCAAAAAACAGCAGGATGGGAAAAAAATCAAGTAGTTGTTTCATGGGGGTGATGTTTCAGGCGTAAAAATCGACACCTGCCAGCGAAGCGAAATCGAATCTTTCTTCCGCCGTCAAGGTTTGTTGAAGGTTCATGTAAGTCCCTACTGCGCGCTGGGCCTTGAGGCCGACAGCGGCCAGTGCCGATACGGATTGTTCATCCCGGGTGCTGTCCGGCATGGGCTGTGACCGCCACGGGGACGAGGGTTCCTTTACCGGATTGACTTCGATCTCCCGATCCGTCTGGCGAGCGAACGAACCCGGTCGCCGTCCCGATTCGGATGGCGTGGAGATTTTCTCGTAAGATGAAGTGCGGATTTGCATGAGTGATGTCCGGTACGGCAAATGTCAGGATTCCATCCCGAAGAATGATATCCTTCCGTCTCTCTTGTTAACAATGGCTGAAACTCACCATGAATGAAACCATCCGAACCGAAATAGAAGCGGCCACATTCAGACGGCTGCTGGAACACCTCGACCAACACAAGAGCGTGCAAAACATCGAACTGATGCTGTTGGCCGATTTCTGCCGTAACTGCCTGGCTAAATGGTACGCTGCCGCAGCCCGGGAGCGCGGGATCGAAATGGATTATCCTGCGGCACAAACCGTAATCTATGGCATGCCTTACAGCGAGTGGAAGGCGCTCTACCAAACCGAGGCCACACCGGAGCAGTTACGGGCTTACGACGAAAAGCAGTCTCGCAAAAAAACCGCTACTGAATAAGGAAGTCGGTGAAGAAGATGTCTTCATATCCCCGATCCAGATCCCATTCTTCCAGCAGTTTTTCGGTGGATTCCGATGCCTGTTTCCTGATGGTCTCGCGCTCTTCGACCGTGGCAATCTGTTCGGGATTCCGGTTGGAAAGCAGCATGATCAACAGGTGACGTATGGCCGGAATATGTATTTTGACTTTCTCGGCATTAGCCTTGGAATCCATCAGTAGCTGCACATCGACCTTGAGGTAATGGCGTTTGCCTTCGAGATTGACGGTGACCGGTTCCAGGGGGAGGTATGAAACACCCGTTTCTTCTCCTCCCCCGCCACCTTCGTTGGCCATGAGGTGGCAGGATGCTGCTGCCAGCAACAGACCGAGCAACAAATGCCTGGTGAATGTATACATTAGTTCAGAAACTCCCCGACGCAGGAATGTACTCCGTACGCGAAAAAAAACAGGATTATAGCCATTCGCCCGAAAACAGGCATCCACCGTGCAAACACGTAGCCAGTGCATCACGGGCAGCATCATTGCCCATCCCTGACAATTTTGCTAATAATACCCGGCTTTGTGAAACCGGTTAGGAGTTGATGGATGTCCACTGCAAAAAAATCCGATATTCAGGCCACCCCCTTCACCTATACGCCCTATGAACCCGGCGAGGGTGAGGAATACATGAACGACGCGCAGGTCGAGCATTTTCGCAAGATCCTGTTGAGCTGGAAAAAAGAACTGATGCGGGAAGTCGACCGCACGGTCACCCACATGCAGGACGAAGCGGCCAATTTTCCGGATCCCAACGACAGGGCGACCCAGGAATCCGAGTTCAGTCTGGAACTCAGAACCCGGGACAGGGAGCGCAAACTGATCAAGAAAATCGAAGAATCCCTGACCAGCCTGGAGCGGGGCGATTATGGTTACTGCGAAACCTGCGGCATCGAAGTGGGCCTGCGCCGTCTTGAAGCCAGACCCACCGCCACCCAGTGCATCGACTGCAAAACGCTGGATGAACTCCGGGAAAGACAGACCGGCTAAGGTCGGCTTCGTTCCGGCGTGTCATTGCCTGCATCGATATCCGGCGAAGTGGCTTACCGTGATGGAGGGATAACTTACAGCGGCCGGTTTGCACCATCCCCTACCGGCCCGCTGCATGCCGGTTCACTGTATACGGCCCTTGCCAGTTATCTGGATGCCCGCTCTGCGGGTGGGCACTGGTTGCTTCGTATTGATGATCTCGATCCGCAGCGCACCGTGGCCGGTATGGCCGACAAGATAATGCGCAGCCTCGAGTCGTTGCATCTGAACTGGGACGGACCGGTTCTGTACCAAAGTCAACGCCTGCACGCCTATGAGGACGCCCTGAACCGCTTGATTGACCAGGGATGGGTTTACTCTTGTTCATGTAGCCGCAAGATGCTGGCCAACCACGGCGTTTACCCGGGTACCTGTCGTGGTAAAAAACCGGATACCCTGAAACCACACGCGTTGCGGATCAACGTACCGCAAACGCTACTGATGGTGCAGGACAACCTGCAGGGCCAGCGTGAAATCTACCTCGACCAAACCCTCGGAGATTTCATCGTCTACCGACGCGATCAGGTGCCTGCCTATCACCTGGCTACGGTAGTCGATGATGCGTATCAAGGCATTACCCATGTCGTCAGGGGTATCGATTTACTGGACCTTACACCCGCGCAGGCTTACCTGCGAACCCGACTCCAACTCCCCTCACCGGTTCATGCTCACCTGCCGGTGCTGGTCGACCGGCACGGCCAGAAACTCAGCAAGCAAAGTCATGCCCCTGAAGCGGCCACCGACCGACCTGCCCTCATGCTATACCATCTACTCGTACTGCTGAAACAGGCACCTCCCGACGGGTTACACCGGGAAATACCCGCTGTAATACTGGACTGGGCCATACATCACTGGAATCCAGCCCCCCTGCGGGGCGTTAGCCAGGTTACCCCGGCAGTACCTGATGAATTGGGCTTCCCGTCATGAGCCGGTTTTCATCCCTGCTGCTCCTGATCCTGCTGACCTTGAACGGTGTCCCGCTGCTGGCCGCAAATGACAAGGCGGCTCCAGGGCAACACCGGCAACGGATTCTGGTGCAATACAAACCGGGCGTCACGGCCCGGGAACGTCTGGCCATCAGACGACAACTCGGGATCAAACTCATACGACAAGCCCGGCATGCTTCAATCGGGACAAGCCGGGGTGTGCTGGAATCCTGCCGGATACCGCCGCAAGCCAACCTGAAAAGGATACTGGCCCGGCTCAAACGGAATGACCGGGTTCTGCTCGCAGAACCCGATTGGGTCAACCATTTTGTCGCACTGGCCAATGATGAATATGTCACGGCCGGCTGGTTATGGAACCTTTACGGGAACGACACCAGTCCAGCCAGTTTATACGGCGTTCAGGCGAGTGAGAGCTGGTTGCAGGGGTATACCGGTTCCAGCGAAATCGTGGTCGGTATCATTGACGAAGGGGTACAAATCGATCATCCCGATCTCGCCCCGAACATCTGGACCAACCCCCATGATCCCCCGGACGGTATCGATAACGATGGCAATGGTTACAGCGATGACGAACACGGCTGGGACATGTTGCACGGTGACAATACCGTCTACGATGGCGGTAGCCGTGGTACGCTGGACAAACACGGCACCCATATCGCCGGCATCATTGGTGCCCGGGGTGGAAACCGGATTGGAATTGCCGGTATCAACTGGCGAGTGACCCTGATTCCCTGCAAGATTGGCGAAGGAGAGAGTTCGACGCTGAGTGCCATCGAATGCCTGGATTACTTTACCGACCTCAAAAAACGACACGGTCTCAACATTGTGGCAACCAATAATTCCTGGGGGGGAGGGGGTTATTCCGCCGTACTGGAAGCCGCCATCAACCGGGCCGGTGATGCCGGCATCCTGTTCGTGACTGCCAGCGGAAACACGGGTTCCAACAACGACACCACCGCTTACTACCCGGCAAACTACGATTGCACCTCTTCACCGACCAGGGCTGATGATTGCATCATCAGCGTCGGTTCCATGAACAGCATGGGCACCCTCTCTTCCTTTTCCAATTATGGCAGTACCACCGTCGACATTGCCGCTCCCGGAACCGCCGTATTTTCGACCAGTCCTCCCGGACAATATGACACCCTGAACGGAACCTCCATGGCCGCGCCGCATGTAACCGGCACCATCGCCCTTTACGCCGCCAGCAAACGCGATCCGCTGACCGGTCAGTTACCTGATGCGGGAACGATCAGAGCCGCCATACTGAACGGTGCCAGTATCAATCCCAACCTGAATGGCAAGATCGCTTCCGGACGGCAACTCGACGTGAGCAGTGCCCTGGCGCGTTAGGCCCCCCTTGCTTTCGCTTCGCTGCATCGAGGCTACGGCGAATACCCCGTAAACCCGGCAAGGTAATACACCGGATGTTCCAGCACATAATCCGCATGAACCTGAACCCGAATGGTACCCAGTGAGGCCACTGTTTTGAAACTGCGCCGAAGTACTTCCTCCGCAACTTCATTGGCCACCATCAGAAAACCCGACTGGCTGGCATATCGTAAATCGGCAGTCAGGCGATAGTGGTCGGTAATCTTCCCCTCCGGGTTCCAGATCGCTGCCGCTACGGGACGGGGAGACAGGTAATAGTTGAGTTCGGCCAGGGTTCTGCGGTTGTCGCACAGCAAACCGGCTTCAGGGTAACGCTGCCTGATCGTTTCCACCTGTGCAGCCAGTTCCCGCCAACCCTTCATGCTGTGGTAAATGTCGGTTTTCCGGCTGAGCGGTATCCCCATCCCCTGCAAGCCGTCGCCATAGTGATAGACCAGCGAACCCAACAGCAAATTGCTCGATAAAACGAGGGTCAGCGTCCGTTTGCCGGGCGATTGCAGCAGCACCACCCCCACCAGCAGCGAGGCCGCCACGTAGCTGGCCATGGCCCAGTTGTAATTGGCCCGGGCGACGAGGGCTTGCAGCGAATAAAGTAGCAACACCGGCAGGGTGAACAGCAATATGATCTGAACCTGCGCTGCCCGCCAGAATGATGGCTCGATGCGGCCCAGCGTCCGGGCCATCGCCAGGCACAACACCGGCCCCAGCAACAAAATCTGCGCCCCCAGAAAGGCCAGCAGGTGATCGGGATGAAACAACTGTTTGTCCCAGTGGGCAATCTCGGCCGTGTGACGGAAGCTGGCAAACTGCATCTGGCCATTCCAGATCAGATTGGGTGAAAAAATCAGCAGGGCCAACAACAGGGCTGCTCCGGCTTTGGGGTTGGTCAAATGAATCCGGTAACGGGGTATCGTAGCCAGAACCAGCACGACCGAGATCAGAAACAGCGAGGCGGTGTATTTGCTGAGCAGCCCCAACCCCAGAGCCAGCCCCATCAATAACCAGTCACGCCAGGCATTGCGGTCTACCGCCCGGCTGAAGCCATAAAACCCCAATGCCCAGAACAACAACAACAAACCATCGGTAGTCATCAACCACGAATAGAAGGAAATCAGTGGCAGGCTCACAAATACCAGTGCCGACACAAACCCCACGGTTCTGGAAAACAGATGGCAGCCAATCGCGTAAATGATCAGGGTCGTCAGGGCATACAACACCAGGGGAGGCGAGTGTATGCAAAGCTCGCCATCACCACAGAGGGTGGTCGCAGCCCGTATCGTCCAGGCAATCATCGGTGGTTTGGAGTAATAGCCGAATGCCGGTTGCAGCGACCACCCCCAGTAATAGGCTTCATCGAAGTAGAGCTGCAAATCAGCCTGACTCAAGGCCATGAAGCGGTAGCCGGTCAGGAGGATCAGGATGAGGCATAACCACAAAAGCCCCGGGCGGGGTTGTAACCAGGCAGGCAGGCGAGTGTTCAAGGGGGATGACTCGATACGGCGGACGATGGGTTGAAAAACGATAAGACGGCGTTTTCCAGATGGTGTTCGGCAGCGGCGAGATGATCTTCCGCTGTCGGGGACAGGGATTCACCCAGTTCAAAACGATAACCGCGAATACTGAGCAAAAAGCAGGGCGGCAAAGCCAGACCGGGGTGAATGTCCTCGAATACCTGCAACAGGGCAGCGGGGGACAGGGCGTGAGTGGTGTGACTGAAGTCGGCCCGGGGTTCGACCCGCTGCAGGGTACAAGGCGGTGGACAGCGGGTATGGGCATCGACAAAAACGACCATCTCCCGGTTGAGCATGTCCAGGGCGTGCTCGATCTGGAGCTGGAAGTCGGTTAAACACTCCAGCTCGATTGAATCCAGCGGCGACTGAAACCGGCGGGCTTGCAGCCGTTCCAGCAACAAGGGCCCCAGGGCATCATCACCCCGGGCCGGATTGCCATAACCAAACACCAGTACCCGGGGTTTCATTCAGTCGTCGAACCCACGTTGCAGGCGGCTGATCACTCGCTCCTCCGCGTCCAGCAATTCCAGTTCCAGCGGCATTTTGCCCAGGGCATGGGTGGCACAGGACAGACAGGGGTCATAGGCGCGGATGGCGACTTCCAGATGATTCAGCAGGCCTTCGGTCACGGTCTGGCCGTCCAGATAGGTGGCTGCCACCTGACGAATGGATTCATTCATCGCGGTGTTGTTGCTGGTGGTGGAGACAATCAGATTGGCCCGGGTAACGATGTCGTCCTCGTTCACACAGTAGTGATGGAACAAGGTTCCCCGGGGTGCTTCGATCACACCAATGCCTTCATACCGCCTCGCACCGACAGTGACCAGGTCGCTACCCATGATGTCGGCATCGTGTAACAGTTGCTTGATGGCCTCCGCCGAATGCAGTACCTCGATCATTCTGGCCCAGTGGAACGCCAGGGAACCCTGCACCGGCAGACCGGCCCCGTAGGCGACAAAGGCTTGACGGGCGGTTTCAGCCTGAGGGGTCGGAATGAAGTCACAGTTGTTGATCCGGGCCAGGGGGCCGACCCGATACCAGCCCTGTTGCGGCCCACGGGAGACGATGTAGGGAAACTTCATGTACGACCAGGATTTGACTTCCTCGCGCAGGTAGTCGGTGTACTGACGATAGTCAACGTGATCGAAAATGAACGCTCCCCGTTCATCCTTCACCCGGAGTCCGCCATGGTAGAGATCGAGGGCACCGTCTTCCCGGATCAACCCCATGAAACTGGAGCGGATATAGGCAAAGTTTTCGTGATGCTCCCGGTCGGACAGGTAGAGATCACGGGCCAGGGTCACGGCATCGGCGGCCCAGGCGATCATCTGATCGACATCCTGCAACAGATAATCCCGCTCCGCCTCACTGAGTGACTTGTTCATGCCCCCGGCGATGGCTCCGGTGCCATGTACCCGTTTGCCACAAATCATGCGGATGACTTCCTGCCCGAATTTACGCAATTTCACCCCCTTGAGGGCTACTTCCGGGTAGGCGTCCAGCACGGCCACGATGTTGCGGCGGGAGGCTTCGCTGGCGAAACCGAATAACAGGTCAGGCGATGACAGGTGGAAGAAGTGCAGGGCATGGGACTGGAGCGTCTGACCAAAATGCAACAGGCGACGCAGCTTGTCGGCGGAAGGGGTAAGCTGATCAACCCCTACCAGTTGGTCTATGGCTTTGGCTGCCGCCAGATGATGACTGACCGGGCAGATACCGCACAGTCGTTGCACCAGGACAGGCAGTTCCCAGTAAGGTCGCCCCTGGATGAACCGCTCGAAACCGCGAAACTCCACAATGTGGAGACGGGCTTGTTTGACATGGTTGTCTTCGTCCAGCAACAAGGTGACTTTGCCATGGCCCTCGACCCGGGTGACGGGATCAATGACGACCCGCCTGAGGTTGGGTTGGGGTTCGGCCGTTTCGAGATGCGTGTACATAACAGGACTCCAAAAAGCGCAAAGGTGTAGTTATTTGCCGTGCCGGGCCAGAATGACTTTATATCCGTCAGCCACGGCCAGACACTCGCTGCGTAAACCCAGGCCGTTCAGGGTGTCCTCGTAAGGCAGGTGCCGGTTGGCTACCAGGTACAGGGGGGCTCCAGGTTTGAGGCGGGCCACTGCCGAACGGATGAAAGCCTGGCCCAGTTCGGGACGGGATGCCTTTCCGCTGTGAAACGGCGGATTCATGACGATGCAATCGAACCGTTCGGGGTTTGCTCTGGTGACACCGGGATCATTCAGCAGGTTACACCAGTGATATTGCAGCTCGACCGGTAGATTCATGGCCGTCAGGTTGAGACGGGCGGCTTCCAGTGCCCGGTTCTCGGCCTCGAACAGATGCCATTGTCGTATTCCCGGATTATGGCTCAATACGTGGTGACTCAGATAACCATAACCCGCGCCAAAATCAGCACCGCACCCCTGGAGTGTAGCAGGCAGACAGGCCGCCAACAAACGCGAACCCGGATCGATGGTTCTGGCACTGAATACGCCGGAACAGGCCAATAAGCCTGAATCGGCTACCGGGTGATAGCCCGTCCCGTTCAACCAGGTGTTCAGCATGGATGTATTCAGTCGGGCCGAATCCCTTGAACCCCGGATAACCCGACACTTCCGCTTGCTGCAGGAGGCCACCGAACCCAGTAAATCACGGCAGCGTCGTTCCAGACTGGGTGCCCCCAGTTCGTTGGCCGCAGTGACGATCAAAACCCCGCCTTCCCGCAGTTGCCCGACGGCAAGGGCTATCTGGGACAATGTCTCTTCCCGGTACTTGGTGGCAAAGACAATGGCGACATCTGCCGGTGAATCGCCAGGGACATCAAGGTCATAGCCCGCCTGTAACCAGGGTTCGGCATCCGGTTTGAAGGTTTGATGAATGCAGCACCGGGCGGGTTTGAAACGGGTGACATAGTGGCCGTAAACAGCCCGGAAAATCACTATACGGGCAACGCCTTCCAGTAATTCCGGGTGGGCAGCCAGCATTTTATCGAGTGCGACAGCACGGGGATCAATCATGTTTTTGTCTAATTGCGGGTTAAGGCTACCGTAGGTTAACGGCGTTCCTTGAACTTGATGCCGAGGGTATTGAGCTTGCGGTACAGGTGCGTGCGCTCCAGACCAATCGCCTGGGAAAGCCGGGCGACATTGCCGCCGTATTTTTCCAGATGATATTCGAGGTAAGCCTTTTCGAAATGCTCCCGGGCTTCCTTCAATGGCAAATCATAGAAATCAGGGCGGGTGGGGTAGTGTTCACTTTCCAGGGTAGCCGGCACGTCCAGGGCAGACTTGACTTCTTCCAGATCGATTTCCTCACCACTGCCGAGGATGAGCAGGCGTTGCACCAGATTTTTCAATTCACGGATATTGCCCGGCAAGGACAGGTGGCGCAAATGATTCTGCACCGGAACCGGAAAACGCCGGTAGGTGAGTTTTTCCCGACTCACGAAATGGTCGACATAAAACCTTAACAGTTCCGGTATGTCCTCACTGTGTTCACGCAGGGGCGGTACCCTGAGCGTGACGGCATTGAGGCGATAGAACAATTCTGGCCGGAATCGTCCCTGACGGACGGCTTCTTCCAGCGAAAACTGGGTCGAGGCGATGAGCCTCACGTCCAGGGGAAGTAGCGTGGTATCGCCCTGTCGGGAATAAACTCCTGATTCGAGTACACCCAACAGCCGCAACTGGGTTTCGTCATCCAGATGGGTGGCCTCATTGAGGTACAGGGTTCCCCCCTGAGCCTGCTCCAGCAAACCGGCCCGGATACGCCCGCCATTCGCCTGACCCAGCCAGTCCACTGCAGCATGATCGGGATCGAGTGCCCCGACGCTGACATCGACAAATGCCCCCTCCCGGCGCGAACTATTGACATGAAGGTAACGGGCCAGGGTCGCCTTGCCTGTCCCCGGCTCGCCCATCAGCAGCACCGGGGCATCGTGCAGGGCCAGCCGCCGGGCCTGATCCCTCAGGCGTTCCATGGTAGCACTTTTTCCCAGGGGTTCGGCGGGGATGTCACTGCGTCGGCGGGTTTCGGCAGGTTCCGGCCGGGATGCCGAATGTTCCAGGGCATGTTCCAGGGTGACCAGCAGTTTGGCCAGGGAAATCGGTTTTTCCAGAAAATCATAGGCTCCCAGCCGGGTAGCTTCCACCGCAGTTTCGATGGTGGCATGACCGGACATCATGATGACCGGACAGGTCACCCCCTCATTGAACCAGTCATTCAACAGGCTGATGCCGTCTTCTTCCGGCATCCAGATATCGAGCAGGATCAAATCCGGGTCGAACTCCTGCCGTACGATCCTGGCCTGGCTGGCATTTTCCACCGTACGAACCGAATGGCCCTCGTCCTCCAGAATGTCCTGCAACAACTGACGAATATCGGGTTCGTCGTCTACTACCAGTACGTGGGCTTTGGTCATGAAATCTTTTGATGTAACCTGAGATCAACAAAAATGGTGGCGGCGGCGATTGTACCCCCTCAGTCCGGTTAACACACGCCTGGCCCGACGTTGTAGAACCGTGACGCCGTTACAAACTTTTAACACAATCCTAACCTGCCCTTAACCAAATCAAACGTCCTGAACCGGTAATCTGATACTCCGTGGATGGGTAGCATGCCACGACAACCCCTTGAATCCAACTCAATCAAACCCCGATCAGGCAACCATGAAACTGATAAAAACCACCCTCGCAGCCGCCCTTTCATCCCTGCTGGTGTCTACGGCTCAGGCCGCAACGCCGGATGTTTTTCCGGCTCCTGCCACCGACCGTAACTACTGGACCAAAGTGGGCCAGGAGACAATCGCCAGAAACGCCAGGCTGGTCAAGGATAACCGCCTGGCGAAGAATGTCATTTTCTTCGTCGGTGACGGCATGGGCGTTTCCACGGTCACAGCCGCCCGCATCCTGCAAGGCCAGCAGCCCAACATCATCAATTCCGGCAGCACGGCCACGCCGGGCAGTGGCGAAGAAAATGCCCTGAGCTTTGAAAAATTCCCCTACCTGGCCCTGTCGAAAACGTACAGCGTCAATCAGCAGACGTCTGACTCCGCCCCCACCATGGCCGCCATGGTCACCGGCATCAAGACCAATGACGGTGAATTGTCACTGGATGAAGCGACCACCCGCAAGGACTGTGAAGTGGATCTCAAGGTGCACGCCACCAAGACCATTCTGGAATCGGCCGAACAACGCGGCAAGGCAACGGGATTGGTATCGACTGCCCGTATCACCCATGCCACACCGGCTGCCAACTATGCCCACAGCCCTGAACGGGACTGGGAAGCGGATGCCAACCAGCCTGCCGGATGCAAAGTACCTGACATCGCCCGCCAAATGATCGAAATGCCTTACGGTGACGGTATCGAAGTGGCCTTCGGTGGCGGTCGTGACCGTTTCCTGCCGGTGGAAGCCAGCGATCCTGAAGATGCCGGCAAAACCGGCACACGCAAGGATGGGCGCAACCTGACCACGGAATGGACCAGCAAGTTTGGCACTGACAGTACCTTCGTGTACGACCAGAAAGGATTCGATGCCATCGACCCGGCCAAGGCCAGCCATGTTCTGGGTCTGTTTGAACGTTCGCACATGGAATATGAAGCCGATCGTCCCAACGACACCGGCAAGGAACCCAGCCTGGCTCAAATGACCGACAAAGCCATCCGTATCCTGGAAAAGAATCCCAAGGGCTTCTACCTGCAGGTCGAAGCGGGGCGCATCGATCACGGTCACCATGCCGGTAACGCCTACCGTGCGCTGACCGACACCATTGCCCTGTCAGATGCCGTACAAAAGACCGTGGACACCCTGAAGGAACTGGGCAAGCTGGAAGACACCCTGATCGTGGTTTCTGCCGATCACAGCCATACCTTCACTATCGGCGGCTATCCGCAGCGCGGCAACAACATCCTTGGCAAGGTGATCGAACCCGGCAGCACCACGCCCAGGGCGGCTTCCGACAAAAACCCCTACACCACCCTCGGCTATGCCAATGGCGTGGGTTATTACACCAATTCACCAGGCGATGCCGTTTACAGCAACACCCCGCGGGCTGGTCGTATCGAAAACATGACCGATGTGGATACCACGCATCCTGATTTCCATCAGGAAGTGGCGGTTCCGCTGACCTCGGAAACCCACGCTGGTGAAGAAGTCGCCATCTATGCCATGGGCCCCAAGGCTCACCTGTTCCAGGGGGTGGTCGAGCAGAATGTCATTTATCATGTCATGATGAACGCCCTGCGCATGAAACCCTGACAGGGAGTCTGTCCCTCCGGGTGAGGGATATGACGTTAGAGGAACTACGTTACTGAGGGTAACCCGATGGGTTACCCTCATTGTTTTTATGAACCGGCCTGAACCGTACTCTCTCCATGAAAAAACCGCTGCTTTTACTCATTTCTGCCCTGATGTCTGCCTGCGCCATCCATACAGGCTCTTCCCTGCAACTCCCCGCCCGGTTATCCACTTTTTCACCTGAAACCCCTATCGCCTGTCACTATGAGAAACAGGTTTTCACGACCGGTCATCCCCCATCATCGCCGACCGACTGGTATTTCTGGCGCGATGAGCACCACACCGAAACCCGCGATGAGGCGAGTCGGCAAGGCGATTTGTGGGAACGGGATGGCCGCGAACAATTGACCTACACCCGAATTTTTCTGGACGAAAAAGCGACGCTCGAATACAGTAGCGTGGATTTGTTGACCAGCGGCATGACCCCGCCATGGCAACAACTCCGCTCATTGGTAGATCCGAAGGCCCTGGGAGCGGTTCTGAAACGGCAGCCGGGTGCTACCCGTTCCGGGCTGGTGGTGGAACACTATACGGGAACACTGGACGGCATGGTCACGAATATCGACTGGCTACCCCGATTGCAACTACCGGCCCGCCTGGAAAAGAAAACCGGCCAGGGCGGTTTCAGTTTGCGGTTGACTACCTGTCACCCCCTGGAAAAAGCGGCCTGGAAGCCCGGTTCCCTCGAAGCCCGTAACCGGTTCAGGGCACTGGAATATACTGACCTGGGTGACATGGAATCCGATCCCCAGGTCAAGCGTCTGCTGGACAGCATGGGTGAGCAGGCTCACGCCCACCACCAGGGACAAGGCCCACAATAACCTCCCGCCATCGCTGCGGCGATGAGGCCTGTACATCCTGGCGCAAAGGGTGTCAAAACCCCAGGACACCGTACCCCTCATGACGTCATCTGCCCCGCCCCCCCCTCTGGATTACCCTCCCTTGATCATCACCCTGGGCGACCGGCTGTTTTCTGTCGCCGCAGCGAGGGTCATCGAGGTGGATTTCATCGACGTGATAACCCCTCTGCCTTTCATGGCACCGCCGATTCAGGGGCTGACCTGCTTCAGGGAAACCCCGGTATTGCAGATCGATACCCCCCTGGGACTGGCAGTGCCTGATCCGGATACCTGCATCCGACGTAAACGACTGATCCTCCGCGATGAGACAGGTGCCCTCCTGGCCCTGAGTGTCGATGCAGTAAAGCAGGGGGGGGCGTCGAGCAAAATCACTGACTGGCCTGCTCTGCCCTGGCAGGATCTCTGGCGTTCAGGTTGCAGTTTTGCTTTCACGCCCAGGCTGCAACCGCCAGAACCGCCAACGATTCAGATCGATTGTGCCGGTACGTTTTATTGCCTGCCCTCATCCCGGGTGATGCGTATCGAAGGTCGTCCGGACACCACTCGTTTGTCAGAGTCGCGTAGCCGGCCTGATAGCCCGTCAACAACCACGCCTCTCGTGCCGCTCATTGACACCGGCGCATTTCTGTTTGGCAGACCGACCCCCTGCATCACACAGACGGTCTTGCTGGAATGGCCTTCCGGGCAATCCATCTGGCTGGGGGTTGAAGCCCTGCATTTTTACCCGGACTGCAATACCGGGGATGGTGCTGCGGCGACAGGGTACTGGATTGCATTGGACTGGCCGGAGCCACTGGCAACCCTGTTTGATGCCGGGATGCTGGATCAGTCCACCCGACAGTGGACACTGAAGCTGAAATCCACCCTGGTCTGGAGTGACTGGTCGTGGCGACTGAAAAAAGCACTACTGAAAGCTGTCGTGGGTTGGGTTACTGATCCCGGCCCTGGTCATCCTTCAACCCGAAAATGAATGCCTTCGACCGGCCAGTCCGGTTATCGACCGCCGCCTCGATTTCGCTTCGCTGCATCGAGGCTACGGGTGGAATTGTTCAGGTACAATTTAACAGGCCGTTCGCCTTAACCGCGCAACACACGAAACAGGGCCATCCTCACCAACCGGGCCAACGAGGTTTGTGCGGGTCGCCGTTTATCAGATACCAAGGTTTGTCATGAGTAAGGTCGTCAACACCATCAACCTGTCCTTTTCTGCAATAGCCCTGTTTTTCTCACTGTTCATTGCCCTGTTGTTCAGCCAGGGCATCACCCTCAAGAATTTCAGCGATGAAATCAACCATCACTGGATACCCAACCTCATCGCCATCAATGCCATAGAGACGGCCACCAGTGACTACCGATCAGCACTGGCCGAACACATCATCACCAGTGATCCTGCTGACATGGAGGAAAACGAGCAGAGAATGCAGCGTTTCCTGGAGGATATTGCCGATTGGCAAAACCGCTATCAGCAAAACATTGGACAGGACAGGGATCGCCAGTTGTACGATCGCTATCTGCAAGCCCACCAAAACTACCTGGAGGGCAGTAAACAGGTCGTCGGCCTGTCCTGGGACAACGACAACCACGCGCCCCGGCAATTTCGGCGTAATCGTCCGGCTTACACTGCGTTGAGTCATCGGCTCGCGGAGCTGGTCCAGTTCAATACTGAAGGCAGCCATACCACCGCACAGGCCAATAGCCGGACCTTTACCCGGATCAGCCATCTGATCATAACCGGCGGTATCACCTTAACCCTGACCGGGTTAGCCATTCTGTTACTGCTATGGCAACGTATCCATCAAAACATCCCGGAACGCCAGACGGCCAGTCGTATAAATCGACGTATGACCTGGCTGTTTCTGGCCATTCTGACAGGGTTCAGCGGCTTTTTCGGATTATTTTACTGGCAGTTCACCGAAGCCAGCCGACACATCGAAGAACTCACCCGGCAATGGATACCAAAAATCATCGCCATCAATGCAATCAATACCCGTATCAGTACCTACCGTGTCACCGAGGCCCTGTATGTGCTGTCCTTCAATGATGAAGCCGCCGAAGTAGTCCAGTTGGACCAACACATGAAAGCCCTGGTATCCGATCTGGAAACGCTGCGTAAAACTTACGAAACCCTGCAGGAAGGCGATACCGAAGCCGGTATGTATCGGGAATTCTCCGGTGGTTTCGAGGACTACATCAAGCTAAGTCGTCAAACCCTCGATGCCTCCCGTAGCCGCGATTCGACAAAGGTGGGTCTTCAGTTCAGATTGAGCGGGATACTGTTCGCCGATTTCAGGAACGGGCTGGAAGACTTGATCAAACTCAATCAACGCAGTGTATTCGAGAAAAGTCATGCCATCGATGTCAGCCTGAAATCACTGAAAGTCATTGCACTCGGTGGTGGCATCGTCATTCTGCTGGGATTGGGTATCGGTGTACGTTTACTGCGGAGCAGGGTGGCCGATGCCGGTTGGATCGACAACACCTCGACGCAATCCCGCACCCTGTTCACCATCAAAACCAAGCTCAGACTCGCTTTTCTGTGGATGGTCGCCACATTCATGCTGTTCGGTTTTTTGATCAATACCGTACTGGAGACCATGAATCAGCAAACCGAACGGCTGGAAAAAAACCACATGCCCAGCATCATGCTGGTGAACACGATCAGCAACCTGATGAGTGACTACCGCATTGCCGAATCCCAACACCTGCTGGTAACCAGTGAAACCGACACCCTGCTGTGGGAGAAAAAGCTGGGGCGCACCAAGAACAAACTGAAAAACGCGATGGGTCGCTATGAAAGCCTGATTTCATCCGACCATGAACATCAGGTTTATCGTAATTTTTACGGCAAATACGAAGAATACGCTGCCAGCAGCGAAAGGATGCTGTCGCAGTCCAGGAACAACAGGGACGTCCAGGCCAGACACGATTTTCTGCACAGCCGGATTACTTTTGAGTCACTCAACCAGGACCTCGCCAAACTGATCGAATTGAATTCACTGGCGGGACTCGAACTAACCCACCGCAACAACACGGCCTTTAGTGAGGCACGACAATTCGTTTTTGCGGTAGTGCTGGCCATTTTCATGCTGGCCATCCTGTTCATGGTTATTTTCGATCACCACATATCGCGGGCCCTGCAGGTGTTGACCGGATGGGTGCGCGGTCTGGCCGAAGGTCGCCTCCTGGACGCTGATGAGGACATCAAAAACAGATCAGACGAAATTGGCCAGATGGGGCAAGCCTTGTCCATAGTCACCCGGACGCTCAAAAACCTGAGCAGTGACGCACTTGAACTGATCGATGCCACCCGTTCCGGTGTGTTGTCGACCCGGGTCGATGCCAACCGCCATCCAGGTGAATACGGAAAAATCGTCCACGGCATGAATGCCCTGATCGATGGGTTGAGTACCCCGCTCGAAGAGGTGTCACAAATCATGCAGAACCTGGCCATGGGCGATCTGGATAGCAGAATACAGGGGGATTACAAGGGTGAACTGCATCTGCTGAAGATCAACGTCAACCGGAGCCTCGACGCGCTGGTCAGCCTGCTGAACGAATTGGGCTTGATCATGCAGAACCTGTCCGAGGCCAATCTGACCCGTTCACTGCAAGGCAGCTACCATGGCGAATTTTCCGTACTCAAGGCCAATACCAACAAAACCATCGCCAGACTCATGGAATTGCTCGGGGAGATTACCGAAGGAACCGCCCAGTCTGCGGTGGCCATCGCCCAAACCTCCGATGCTGCACGGTATGTGGCCGGAGAATCCTCCCGGCAAATGCTGGCCATAGAGCAGGTCTCCCTGACCCTGCAGGAAACCGCCCTCTCGGTTCACGACGTTGCCGGAAAAGCCCGGGAAGGCAGCGAACTGGCAGCCACCACGGCCGGGTCGGCCCATCAGGGGCAGGCCCAACTGGCCCGCTTGATCGAATTGATTCAGCAAACCGATGCCGAATACGGCAAAATCGAACAGATCACCGATGAGATTACCCGTATTGCCGACAAAACCCATTTGTTGTCGTTGAATGCGGGACTGGAAGCCATGCGGGCCGGCGATGCGGGCAGTGGATTTGGTTTCGTCGCCCAACAGATCGGTCGCCTGGCGGAAGAGGTCAGCACCTCAGCCCGCCACATCGGCGCAGTCATCGACGGCTCTGCACAAAAGATACGCCTCAGTGTTCATGCTACCCGGGAAACCCAGACGGCCATGGCCCACATTGCCGAAGCAGCCGGCATCAGTCAGCAAAATGCCCAGGCCATATCGGTGGCTATCGTTCAGCAATCGGCGGCGATCACTTCACTGACCGAACGGGTCAGCCACATTCGCCAAAGCAGCGAGGCAACCGCCTCGGCCTCCGAGGAAATCAGTGCCACCATGCACCACCTGGCTCAAACAGTCAGAAACACGGCCGACCAAACGGCACAGTTCAAGTTATAAGCCTGCATCATGGCCGCCCCACCATCCGACCGGACAGTCATTTTAAGACAGCTACTCACCCCTTTCGCCCTGAGCGTCGTGTTTGGCTGCTTCATCTTCTATGGTAGCGATGCCTACCAGCTCATGGGGCTGGCAGCCCTGGAGAGTACCCTCATCATCCTGGGTTATGCCCTGGGCATCGCCGAGTTTTTGGTTATCGCCTTACTGACTCAACGAATTGTGCAGTTGATCATTCTCGATCAACTGATCGCACGGGCCCTGGGATCTCCTCCTCCCAGACTGCTGTCGCAACTGTCCGCGCTCATCATCTACGCACTGGCCATTGCTGCCATTTTCGGGGTCATTTTCAAAAAAGACCTCACCGTGGTTCTCGCAACCTTCGGTGGTCTGGGCATCGTCGTCGGACTGGCCCTGCGAGGCATGATTCTCGACATCTTCTCGGGCCTCGCCATCAACCTGGATCAGTCCATTCGAATCGGTGACTTCATTCGCATTCACAGGGGCAATAACAACAACCTTGTTGAGGGTCGGGTGCAGGAAGTCAGTTGGCGTACCACCCAGATACTGGGTTCCGACAACAACCTCATCGTCGTACCGAACAACCAACTGTCCTCCAGCACCATCGTCAATTTTTCCAGGCCGGAAAATTTTTTCCAGTTTCCCATCATCATCACGCTGGATGATGAAATACCGGTAGAAAAGGCATTGCAACTGATTTTGACCGCCGCCACCGAAGCTTCACCCGCTTTTTCCCCTCCGGAGGCACCACCGCCTACCGTGACGGTAAAAGCCATTACGTTGCAGGGCATCGAATACCGGATCAACGCCTATCCCGCATTCAAAACCCGCACACAGGCATTGGACCGGGTACAACAGGCAGTACTCCGGCATCTCGGTTATGCCGGATTCAACCCCGCCCGCTGCCGGCAGGGCGTTTACGATGTACGCATCGATGAAGGGATCATGAGCAAAACGGCTGACCTGACCCGTCTTCTGGGGCAGCATCCGTTCTTCAGGGATATGGATCAGGCCGCACGGCAATTACTGGTTCCTGCCGCAACCTGCAAGCGGTTACCGCCTGACAGCCTGGTCGTTGAGGGAGGGCAAATCGCTGATTCGATGTTTTTGGTCGTGGAAGGCCTGCTGATCGCCGAGGAATGGCCACCCAAAAAGGCGAGCGTTTCTGCCAGGCCCGACCGCATACTGGGGCCGGGCAGTCTGATCAATGCGACAGCCCTGCTGGCAGGTGGCACCTGTGATGCCACGATCCGCACCCGGAGCGAGGTCGTGTTGTATCGACTGGGCCTGAATGCGCTGGAAACCCTGTTCCGTCAACGGCCGGAGTATGCGGCTCCCCTGAGCTGGCGAATAGCCGAGGCATTGATTCAGGACATCAGCGCGAATAAAGCCAGTCCATACTTGCGACAGGGCATTACCGAAGTGAGCGAACTGGCTGCCCTGATACTCAAAAACCTGCGCCGCTCGCTGGCTCATATCGAATTCGGCGGGCCTGAATCCGCAGTCGACGCAGATTTTCGCCGATGATTTTTGCGTTTCATCTGCGTGTATTTGCTCAAAGATCGATCCCCGCCTGGGCTTTAATCCCGAGACGATAGGCATGTTTGGTATCCCGCATCTCGGTGACGGTATCTGCTGCCTCGATCAGGGCCGCTGACGCAGCCCGTCCGGTGACGACCACATGCTGGCCCGCAGGACGTGCGGCCATGTCGGCCAGTACGGTGGCGGTCTCCAGATAACCGTAGGACAGGCAGTAGGTGAGTTCATCGAGGATGACCAGGTGTAGTTCGGGATTACGCAGGAAGCAACGAGCCTGTTCCCAGCCTTCCTGCGCCTTGGCCATATCCCGACTGCGATCCTGGGTATCCCAGGTAAATCCCTCCCCCATAACCCGCCAGTCAACCCCGGGATGGTCGCGAAAAAAAGCTTCCTCGCCGGTATCGTTGCGGCCCTTGATGAACTGGCATACAGCGGCCTTGTAACCATGCCCCAGGGTACGGGCCAGCATGCCGAAAGCCGAGGATGACTTGCACTTGCCGTTGCCGGTCAGCACCAGTAACAGGCCTTTGTCCTGATTGGCCTCGGCAATATGGGCATCGATCAGGGCTTTCTTGCGCTGCATCTGCTGGCGGTAACGTTGTTCTTCAGTTGCAATGTCCATGCGTTTGTGACCTCGATGCGCGGGATGATGGATTACAGAACGATCAAAGGATCGAAGGTTGGTAACGCAGGCCGATCAGGAAATGACGGCCATCCTGATAATAACGCCCCGAATTGCGGTAATCCTTGTCGAGCAGATTGGCGATACGTCCTTCCAGGGTGAGGCCGTGTGTCAGATCGATACGGGCACGCAAATCGACGCTCAGGAAACCGGGTATGGATTGGATATTGGCCAGATCATCGTAACGACGACTTTCACCATAGACGCTGCCTCCGAGCTTGACATACCCCAGGCTGCGATCGATATCGAAGCGAAACAGGGTGCGGGGTCGCCGTGGCAAAACGTGACCGGCATTGACACCGCTCGTCAGGTTCAAAGGTTCTGTCAGGGTTACGGTGGTTGCAAGGTCAAACCCCAGGATACGAGTTGCTGCCTGGGTATCGAGCCCCAGAATGCGAGCCTTGTCGGCATTGACCGCAGAACAGTTCCAGTCGATATCGCAGACCGTGTTGATCAGGTTTTCCACTTCGGTGTGGTAACCGTTCACCGCCCAGGTGATGTCGGCATGACGACCATTGATACCGGCCTCCCAACTCTCGGCGGTTTCGGGCAACAATTCCGGATTACCATAACCGGGAAAGTACAACTGATTGAAGCTCGGGGCTTTGAAAGCATTGCCCCAACTACCCGAAATACGAATTCCGTTGTCAAACAGATAACCGACCGCCGCATTACCGGTGGCGTGGCTGCCGAATTGCTCGTTGTCGTCATAACGCGATCCCAACAGCACATCCACCGCCCCCCAACCGGTTTGATACTGCACGAAACCGGCCTTGTTATCGCGGGATTTGACCAGGTAATCGGTAGTTCCGCCCACCTGATCATTGAAATAATCCAGCCCCACCGAAACCAGATGGCCCCGGCTTACGGTGATATCGTTTTGCCAGGTGACGTTGACCCGCTGGGTATCGAAGGCACTGACGAAATTCCGGTTCAAATAGTTGCTGGATTCATCCAGGGTGCGTCCGGCCCGCAAGCTGGTTTGCCAGGCAGCGAGAGGGGCATATTTGAGTTTGCCACCAACCATCTGCTGCACGACATCGCTGTGGTTCTGAAAGCTGCCATCAAAGCGGTTATGGCCTTCTGCCTGCAAAACATTACCTTCGAGTTCAAGGCCGTTATCGAAACGATACCCAACCCTGGCACTGCCCGAGGTGTTCTGATAGCCGTCACGGTCGAGTTCGCTACCCCGTTGTATGTCATAGCCCCGGGTTTCCAGACGGGTGCCATTCAGACTGTACCAGGCGCGTTCATTGCCGCCCGCGACACCGCCGCTGGCCCTGTACAGGGAGTGGCTGCCTACGCTTGCATTCAGATAAGGTTGCAGGCCTTTGCCCCCCTTACGGGTAAAAATCTGGATGACACCGCCGATGGCTTCCGAGCCATACAGACTCGAACGCGGTCCCCGGACGATTTCGATGCGGTCGATCTGGTCTATGGGTAAATCCTGGAAGGCCGTCATGCCCAGGGTAGCTGACCCGGCGCGGACACCATCGATCAGCACCAGTACATGATCGGAATTGGTCCCCCGCAAGAAGACCGAACTGTTCTTACCCGGGCCGCCATCGTTGCTGATGGCCAGGCCCGGCACACCCCGCAGGACATCCTGCACGGATTGCGCCTGACGGCGTTCGATTTCCTGACGGTCGATGACCGTAACGGCACTGAGGCTATCAGTCAGGTTTTGCTCGATACCGGTCGCGGTGACGATGGTGACGGGAAGTTCCGGCGGGGTATCCGCCGCACAAACAGAAGAAACCAGCCACAGTGCTGCTGTGCCGGTATGGAAAACGGGTTTCATGAGTAAATTCCGGGAAGCTGGCCGTACACACCCGTGCGGCAAAAAGCATCAGGGTGATCGAAGTCACCCACCTGCTCAGGCCGGTATCCGGGCTTGCGAGCGGAGATGGCCTCCGGAAACAACGCCTTCCCATGCCTGACGGCACAGTGGCTCTTGTTGATTCCTTGACTCGCTTACCGTTGCGGGGGCAGCACCGGACTGGTCGCAGGGGCGACGCACCGGTTTCCCGTTTAACCTGCCAGATTGACTCGCAGGCACCTGAAGCACTTTTTCATGATAAACAGGCGTCGTGACGAACGTCAAGGCGAGTCAATCGGCACCAGCAATGATCAGGATGACCGTTCGGGGCAGTCTGGCAGGATTTGATTCACCATACCGGTCTGTACCGGGCATCGCTGCTGCACTTTTCTTGTAGGCCTTGCCAAAGAAAAGTATCCTACTCCGGCGTAACCGGTCACCGGCTTTCCGCCTTCTGCATGTGGCTTCTCAATCCTTACCCCGGCTCATGAAGGGATAGCCCCATCGGCCTTATCCCGAATTCAGGTTAAAGACATGATCAATAATTTTCTGCTGATACTGGTTTCCATCGTGGGCATCGTGGTGCTGGATGAGGATCCCGGTGGTGTATCCATTCAGGAATGGGTTTTTTTTGCTGTCATGATTTATGCTGCCGCAGGGTTTTATCGGGAGTACATGGATCGGCGTAATCAGTAGCTTTCACACCGCAGGAATGCCGATGTCATCATCACACTATTTTGCTACCGCGCCGGCCGGACTTGAACTGCTGCTGGTCAAGGAACTACAAGCCCTGGGGGCTGGCCAGGTCAGGGAAGCCCGGGGCGGGGTTTATTTCGACGGTACACAGCGAACCGCCTATCAGGCCTGCCTCTGGTCTCGTCTGGCCAACCGCATCTTACAGCCCCTGACCCGGTTTCCGGCAGTGGATGGGGATGAACTTTACGCCGGCATTCGTCAGGTTGACTGGCACGAACACCTGGACACGACAGCCACGTTTGCCGTGGATTTCGTCAGTAGCCGTTCGACCATGACCCACACCCTGTACGGCGCACAACGGGTCAAGGACGGCATCGCTGATCATTTCCGGGAACGTTATGGTGTGCGACCCTCGGTGGATACCGCAAGACCGGATGTACGTATCAATGTCTATCTGGATCGGGATCAGGCGACGGTCAGCATCGATTTATCGGGAGACAGCCTGCACCGGCGTGGTTACCGGCTGGACGGTGGCAAAGCCCCGCTCAAGGAAAACCTGGCAGCCGCCTTGTTGCTGCGGGCCGGTTGGCCTGCCGTGATGACTGAGGGCGGAAGCCTGATCGATCCCATGTGTGGCTCGGGAACCCTGCTGATCGAAGCCGCCTGGATGGCGGGGGATCACGCACCGGGACTTTTGCGTGAATATCAGGGCTTCCTGGGCTGGAAACAGCATGATGCGGCCCTGTGGCAATCCCTCCGGGAGGAGGCGATCGAGCGCAGTCGTGAGGGGTTGGCACGTCTGCCTGCCATTTCGGGGTACGACGTGGATACGCGGGTGATCCGCATGGCTGCCGATAATATTGAGCGGGCAGGGCTCAGCGAACAGCTCCGCATCGAATCCCGCCAGGCGACAACGATCCGTCCCGTCACCCCGCCCGGGCTCATTCTGGTCAACCCGCCTTACGGCGAACGCCTGGGCGATCAGGAACAACTGGCAGCCCTGTACACCGATTTTGGCTCACACCTGAAGCAGCACTTTCAGGACTGGAAACTCGGAGTTTTCACCGGCAATCCCGAACTGGCATTCAAACTGGGAATCCGGGCACTGCGCTATTACAGTTTGTATAACGGCCCGATCGAGTGCCGATTGTTCAATTTCGAGATAACACCCGAACGTTTTTTCACGCCCAGAACCGCAGACACGCCGGTACAGGCACCGGATCCGCAACAGAAATGGCTGAGCCAGGTCAGGCAGCGCATCCAGGAGACCGGCGGAGCCGAGATGTTTGCCAACCGTATCCGTAAAAACCTGAAGCACCTGGGACGCTGGGCCCGGCAACAGGGGATCACCTGCTATCGTCTTTATGATGCCGACTTACCGGAATATGCCGTGGCAGTGGATATCTATCAGGGGACATCTTGCCGGATACTGGTACAGGAATACCAAGCACCGGCCAGTGTAGATCCCCGCAAGGCAGAAGACCGGCTGATCGATGCGCTGGCCGCTCTGCCCGGCGTACTGGAATTGCCACTGGAACAGATTCATTTCCGGGTACGGCGGCGACAGAAAGGGGTAGCCCAGTATGAAAAGCTGGCAGAAGCCGGACGTTTTCATGCCGTATCCGAGGGAGGACATCGCTTTTGGGTTAATTTCGAAGACTACCTGGACACCGGCCTGTTCCTGGATCATCGCCTGACCCGGCAACGGCTACAAGAGCTGGCACGCGGACGACGGTTTCTCAACCTGTTTGCTTATACAGGCAGTGCCACGGTCTATGCCATCAAGGGCGGGGCGGTGTCCAGTACGACCGTGGATATGTCCAGAACCTATCTCGATTGGGCCGCCCGCAACCTAGCCTTGAATGATCTGGGTGGTGCACAGCATGAATTGATACAGGCCGATTGCCTCGAATGGCTGGAGGAGGCCCGCCACCAGCGTCATCAATATGACCTCATCTTTCTCGATCCGCCAACGTTTTCGACGTCCAAACGCATGGAAACGACACTGGACATACAACGCGACCATGTTGACCTGATCGGGCGGACCCTGCGCCTGCTGTCACCGGACGGCATCCTGATTTTCTCCACCAATTGTCGCCAGTTCAGGTTTGAGACCGAACGTCTCCCGTTCGCCGTCAGCAAAAACATCAGTCAGGAAACCTTGCCCCGGGATTATGCCCGCAATCCCCGGATTCATCAGTGCCAGGAAATCCGCTGGCTTGCATCCGGTCACAGCGGCCAGCGCAAACCTTGAGGGCAAGCATTAACGCCCCCTGCTGGGTGGGCGGTAACTGTTCACTCTCCCCTTCCCGCTGACAGCCTCCACCTGAATTTTTATCTTCGGATGTGTTTTCGTGACCGACTGATTTCCAGGAGGGAGAGTGAACGGTTGCGGTGGGTGAAGGCTGCGGATGATTTCTCCGATCAGGGCGAACAATTTTCGGTTTCGGCTTGACCAGATGGCTTTTCTCAAACAAAATCCCCCGCCCGAAGAAACTGACCGTCAATCAATGGTGTCTGGTGTCACGGGCCACACTCAGGGTTGGGATATCCTGTACACCTCTCAATCATGACGTCCAGCAAAAAACAACAAACTCGACCGCACTGCGGTTGCCGCTATCCTTTTCCGGTGCCTTGACCGGAGCTTTCTGCGGAGAACATCGATGACAAGTGAAGTCGTTGATAACGACAAACGCCGTTTTCTTACCCAAACGGCAACAGTAATTGGGGCTGCAGGGGCCGGTCTGGCAGCCATTCCCTTCATTTATTCCATGCGACCCAGTGCCCGGGCGGAGGCACTGGGAGCACCCGTTGAGGTGGACATCAGCAAACTGGAGCCGGGCCAGCTGGTGCGGGTATTATGGCGAGGCAAACCCGTCTGGGTATTGCGCCGTCCCGGGGAAACACTGGCATTACTCCCCAAACTCAATGATAAATTGCTCGATCCCGGTTCGGAGGATTCGGTACAACCGGATTCCAGCCGTAATCCGCACCGCTCGATAAAACCTGAGGTCTTTGTCGCCCTGGGGGTTTGTACCCATCTGGGTTGCTCGCCATCGTATCGACCCGAAGTGGCCCCGGCTGATCTGGGGGCTGATTGGCAGGGGGGGTTTTTCTGCCCTTGTCACGGTTCACGGTTCGATCTGGCAGGCCGGGTCTACAAGGGGGTTCCGGCCCCCTCCAATCTGGAGATTCCTCCCTACCGGTATGTCAGTGATGCACGCATCGTCATCGGTGAAGGAGACAAAGGGTAAAAATCATGGCAAACGATAAAACCAAAGCCTTTCTCGCCTGGCTGGATGCGCGTCTTCCGGTTACGGCTTTCTGGGAATCGCAGCTGACCAAATACTACGTCCCCAAAAATTTCAATCTGCTGTATTTTTTTGGTTCACTGGCACTGCTGGTACTGGTCAACCAGATTCTCACCGGTATCTTCCTGGCCATGCA
>SXGT01397064.1_pt1 | contig 31162 bp, 26 predicted proteins | sample 3176221 | NCBI WGS metagenome assembly SXGT01 (sample SAMN11356862, study PRJNA531348) | freshwater metagenome | isolation source: freshwater sample F1-120 | place: China: Fuxian Lake, Yuxi | collected 2017-12-25
ACTCCGCCGCGTACGCGCTCATCAGCTATCAGACGGCGTACCTCAAGGCGCATCACCCGGTCGAGTTCATGGCCGCGCTGCTCACGTGCGACGGCGACAACACCGACAAGATCGTGCGGCTCGTGGGCGACGCTCGGCAGAGCGGCCTGCGCGTGCTCCCGCCGGACGTCAACGCGTCGCGCAAGGGCTTCTCGGTGGACGCGGGAGCTATCCGGTTCGGGCTCGGCGCCATCAAGAACGTCGGCGAGGGCGCCGTCGACACCATCCTGGAGGCGCGCACGACCGACGGCGCCTTCAGCTCGCTGTTCGACTTCACCGAGCGGGTCGACATGAAGCGCATCAACCGCCGCGTGCTCGAGGCGCTGGTGAAGTCCGGCGCGTTCGACGGGTTCGGCCAGGAGCGGCACGTGCTGTGGAACAGCCTCGATCGCGCCATCGATCACGCCGCGACCAAGGCACGCGAGGCCGCCAGCGGTCAGACCAGCCTGTTCGACCTGTTTGGCAGCGGGGGCGGGGGCGGGGGCAAGGCCGCGACCAACGTCACCGCGATCGCCTATGCCACCGGTGGCGAGGTGTGGTCGGACAAGCAGCGGCTCGCGTTCGAGAAGGAGGCCATCGGGTTCTACGTCTCGGGTCACCCCCTGGACCGCTGGCAGGGCGACATCGCGCGTCTCGGAGCCCACACGACCGCCGAGATCGAGCGCTTTCAGGAGCGCCAGGAGGTCACGGTCGCTGGGGTCGTGGCGTCCTTGCGCGAGCGACCGATGAAGAGTGGCGACGGACGCATGGGCTTTGTGATGCTCGAGGACCTGCGGGGCCAGGTCGAGTGCCTGTTCTTTCGCGGCTACGCCGACGCCGAGGCCGTGCTGAAGTCCGACGAGCCGATCGCGGTCACTGGCCACATCAAGCGCGAGGGCGACGACGAGGACAGCCGCGTCGTCAAGATCCAGGCCACGCGCGCGGTCAAGCTGTCGGACCTGCGCCGCGACCACACGAAGAAGGTCATTCTGTCGGTCAACGCAGACCATGTGAACCCGGCGCACCTGCACAAGCTTCGCGACCTTTGCCGGGCGCACCCCGGCCGCTGCTCGGTCTCGCTGGAGGTCGTGATCTCGGGCGTCGGCCGCGCCACGGTGCTCGCACACCAGAGCTTGGTCGTGGATCCGGCCGACGAGTTCCTGGCCGCCGCCGAGCGCGTGCTGGGCCCGGGAGCGGTACGGCTCGGTTGACCGCTGCGACCATCGCGGCAAGATGCGCCGCATGTCTCAGCCACACTTCACGCCCGCCTTCTTCGGCTTCTTCCGCGAACTCTCCGACCACAACACCCGCGAGTGGTTCGCCGAGCACAAGCCGCGCTACGAGCGCGACGTGCTCGATCCGCTGCTGCGGTTCGTGTCCGACCTCGAGGCCCCGCTCACCTCCTTGGCACCCCACATCGCGGTGGTGACGAAGAAGCAGGGCGGCTCCCTCTTTCGGCTGCATCGCGACACGCGCTTTTCCAAGGACAAGTCACCGTACAAGACGAACGCCGCGGCGCACTTCCAGCACGTCGTCAAGCGGGAGGACCGGGTCGGGCCGGGGTTCTACGTCCACCTCGCGCCGGGCGGGTGCTTCGGCGGTGGGGGGATCTACCACCCGGACACGGTGACCCTGAGTGCGGTACGCGACCGCATCGCGACCGTCCCCGAGGCGTGGTCGGCCGTACTCGCGGCAGGCATCACGGTCCAAGGCGAGTCGCTCAAGCGCCCGCCCGCGGGCTACGAGCCAACGCATCCGCACCTCGAGTGGCTGAAGCTCAAGGACTTTTTCGCCATGGACACCTATAGCGAGGTCGACGTCTGCGCGCCGGACTTCCTGGACGGCTACCTCGAGTCCTGCCGGCGCATCGTGCCGCTGATGCGCTTTCTCGCGGAGGCGAACGCGCTGGCGTGGTAGGCCGCGGTGATGGCCCGGCGTCGGTTTGCGTGACCTCCGGCCGCGTGCGGCGCTCCCTTGCCGCGGGTTCTGAGCTCAACGACCGCGAGCGGTGGCCAGGGCGGCAACCGCGGACCGAAGCGCAGGTCCACTCCGAGGTCCCCACGGGCCGAGGAGCAGACGGCGATCGGCGTCGGCCAGGGGCTCTCGCAGCGCGCCGTCCTGCACGGGCACGAGGGCGGCCGAGGCGCCGGTGACGGCGAGCGCATTCCAGCCGTTGGGCGAGAGGCCGAGCGTGCCTGCGATCAACGGGTGAGCCAGGCGCCATCGGTCGACCCCGCCGGGGCGGACGAGGACGACCCGCTCGTGGGCGCCCTCCATGACGGAGATGACGAGCCGGCCGTCGGGAGCCAAGGCGAGATCGTGGACCTGTGCGACGACGGCGACTGGCGTCGCGTTGAGGTACACCGTCTCTCGATTGGGCTCCTCCGCGACGAAGGCGACGGTCGCGCCGGCGGTGGCGACGCGCCGAACCTGCGCGCGGTGCGGACCGAGGGCGGAGACCACCTGAGCGGCCCGAATCAGCTGGTCGCCATCCACGGTGACGGCCGCGGCGACGATTGCGCCGTCGTCCAGCACGCCGAGCGTCTCCGGCCGCAGGGCGACGAATGGGCCCGCCACGCGCGTCAGCTGGCCATCGTAGTGTCGCGCGACGTGCCAGCCTGTACGGTCGCGGACCATCGCGCCGGCGTGTCGGCCGTCGTCGCTGAAGGCGATGTTCCCGACGGCGTCGAACGGACCCGATCGCGCGCCGTCGAGGTCGACATGCCACCCCCTCGCGGAGCGCACGATCGCCGCTGTGCGCAGCGCGGCGCCCTGAGCGGCGACGGCGAACTGCGCTACCGCTTCGGCCGGTGCCCCAAGCCGATGATCGCGGACGACCGCGACTCCACGACCTCCGCACAGCGTCGCGAGGTACGCGACGTGCCGGCCGTCGCTCGACAGCGCGATGCCAGTCGCGCCGCAGGTGCGCGGGCCCGCGCGCTCGACCCCGACGCGTCGGATGACCACGCGGGTCGCGTGGCCGCGTCGGGCCGCGTAGGCGACAGTACCGTCTGCGGCGACGACCGGTGGACCGACCTCATCGAAGGGCGCGCCGGCCCGCTCCACGCGTGTGCCCGCGGAGGTTGCGGGTCCGTCGAAGATGACGTGCTGGCCCTCCACGCGCGCGGCATAGGCCAGGTGCGCGCCGTTCGAAGACATCGACATACCGTTGACGGCGATGCTGCGGAGCCACTGGCCCCGGACGCCATCGACGGACACCGCGGCCATGCCCATGCGGTGCTGAACCTCGATGACGCGCCCGTCGGCGGTCCAGCGGCGCGCGAGCGGACTTGCGGCGCACGACGCGAGCCCGAGCGCGACCAGGAGGCTCGCAGCCCCTCTCATCGCCCAGCCCCGTCCAGACTCGAGACGCCAGTCATCGTGCCGACCGCGACGGTCCGGGCGCCGACGGAGGCGGTGACCTCGAACCGTACGAAGCGACCGATAACATGGCGGAGCGTGGCCTCGTAGTCGAGGCGGTCTCCCGGGACGACGGCGTGGGTAAGCTTCACGTCGACCTCCACGAGCGCACCCGAGATGCCAAGTGACGCACCGGCCTCGGGGACACGGCCGTCGGCAACCGCGCGGCCGACGAGTGCTGTGAGGAGGCACGTCTGCGCGAGCCCCTCGATGGTGTAGACGCCAGGCCAGATCGGCTGCCTCGGGAAGTGTCCGACCAGAACGGGGTGAGTCGGACACACCAGGAACGTGGCCTCGGCTCGTGCGAAGGGCGTGGCCAAAAACCCGGTCAGCGCGTCGACCAGCAGCAGGGGAGCGCGGTGGGGCAAGAGCCTCTCGACGAGGGTGGCGCCGGTGAGACCGCAAAGTGAGAATTCAGGCGACATGAGCGTCGTCCCGGGTAGCGAGGCGGACGATTCCGCCGAGTGGACGGCACGGCTCGAGGACCATCACGCGACCGCGCTGGGCGGCGCCCTGAAGCGCGTCGAAGAGGCGCGTGGGCCGAGCGATGGCCAGAGCCAGTCGCCGTGGGACGTCGGCGGAGTCGGTGACCTCCATGGCATCTAGCGTCGATACCCACGGGCAGTCGAGCGGGCCAGGTCGAATCGCCGCGCGGATGAGCGGCTCGAGCGTCTCGGCGAGCGACGCACAGACCGGGTGATGCCAGGGCCCGTCGACGCGAATGGGACGAGCCGTCGGGATCGCGAGCGCGCGCTCGCGGGCGTCGTCGAGGAACGACGCGACCCACAGGTCGGGCGACAGACGACCTGCGCCATGGACGCCGCCTGGCCATCGGACGGGCTCGCGGGACACCGCAATCATCCCACCGGGGGTCTGCCGCGCGTGGGCTGCGCACCGGAGCCCGCGCTCGACGGCCAACGCCACCGCCGACTCCGCCGACAACGCACCAGCGAGCGTCACGGCCGTCAGCTCGCCCAGAGAGTGACCCACGACGGCCGCGGGCGCCTGCGGTTGGCGCAGGGCGACCGTCTCCCAGGCCGCCAGAGACAGGGCCACGATGACGGGTTGCTGGACCTCGGTGCGCTCGAGGCTCGGCTCGGCACGACCGAGCGCGCGCCGCACGTCGATCCCCAGGAGGTCGCTGCAGCATTCGAGCAGCCTCGCGGCCGCTGGGAGCAAGGCGAGCGTTCGGACCTCGGGCGTCGCCAGGTCGGCGCCTTGCCCCGGGCTGGCGACGACGACCCTCATGCGGAGAGCCCGCCGTCCACGACGAGGCAGTGGCCGGTCACGAAGCTCGCGTCGTCGGACGCGAGGAAGGCGACCGCGCGTGCGACCTCGACCGCAGTGCCGAGCCGACGCAGCGGAGTCTGGGCCGCCAGGGCGTCGAGGTCCGTGCGATTGGCGCGCGTCGTCATGCCGGCGTCGATGAGCCCCGGCACGACGGCATTGACGCGAACCCCGTACGGACCAAGCTCGGCGGCCAGCGTGCGCGTCACGCACTCCATCGCGGCCTTGGAGGCGCCATACGCCGCGAGGCCACTACGCCCACGGCGCGCCGCCAGTGAGCTCACGTTGACGATCGCGCCGCCTTGACGTGTCGCCATGTGCCGCGCGATGGGCCGGGTGAGCGCCGCGGCGCCGAGCACATTCGTCGTCAGGATCTCAGACCAGCTCGTCGACGAGGTCAGCAGGGCGGGCGCCGCGGACATGACGGCGGCGTTGTTGACGAGGATGTCGATTGGCGTGCCATCGTCCAGGAAATCCCGCGCGCGGCGCTCGACCTCCTCGGGGCGCGCCAGGTCGAGCTGCAGCGTGCGTGCGGAGCCGCCAAGAGCCTCGACGGCCGCGATCACGTCGACCGCCTCGTCGCGTCGCGCGCGATAGCCGATGATGACGGACGCGCCACCCGACGCGAGCTCCAGCGCAATCGCCCGACCCAAGCCGCGCGATGCGCCCGTGACGAGGGCGGTGCAGCCCTGGAATCGCGCCGTCATACCCGACCCTCCCATCCGGGACGGAGCCGGGGCTGCGATGGGCGCTCGGCCGCGGGGTCCTGCAGCGTGTGGCGCTGCGGGTCGATCGACAGGCTCCAGTTGTCGAGGAGCGGCGCTGCGATGAGTCGCACCGAGGCCGAGCCCTCGCGCTCCAACGAAAGCCACAGGCCCGGCAAGGCGACCTCCGTGGCCACCAGCGCCAGCCCGAGGCCCTGCGACAGCGCCGGACAGGGGAGGACGCGCACGAGCTGGCCGACCGCCGCGCCGTCGAGATATAGCGCCGATGCGCCGGACCAGGGCATGGGGCTCACGCACCGCATCAGCCGGCGTGGCTGCGGCTCTTCGGTGCGGCGCAGCAACCCGTCTCGCCCTCGGAAGGGCTTGCTGAGCAGCAGTCGCCAGCGCAGCTGCGCCTCGAGCGGACACGCAGGGCTTGGGTCGTGACGGATGGAGAAGAAGCCGCTCTCGAGGGCCGCCAGGTCGAGCAGCGACAGTGCGTCCGTGCTGCGCGTCACACCGTCCGGGAGACCGAGGCGAGCTGCGGCCTCGTCGAGCCGCGCGACCGTCGCCTCGACCTTGGCCGAGTCCACGGCGAGATCGAAACCGTATTCCCCCGTGCGGCCTGCGCGAACCAGAAGACCGAGCTCGGTTTCCATCACCGTCTGGAACGGCATTCCAATGACCTGGGGACCGATGGCGCGCGCGACGACCTCCCAGGCGAAGGGGCCGTGGACCCCGAGGATGCGGCGGGTGCTCGTCACGCACTCCAACTGCACGTCCGCTCCAGCCGGCAGCAGTGACGTCAGATCGAGCTCCGGCGGTTCGCACCAGATGAGGAGATCGTCTCCCAGGCGGCCCAGATAGGCGTCTGCGGCGATGCGTCCGCCCTCGTCGAGCACCAACCCATGTCGGAGCCTCCCGCTGCGGACCGCCGCGTCACAGCTCAGAAGCGCGTCCACCGCCGGCCACGCACCAGGGCCCGAGAGGCGCCAGAGCGCCGCGTACTGCGTCTCCAAGAGGACCGCTTCGGTGCGCAAGGCGAGGTAGTCGGCCCTCATCACGGGAGCGCCTCCTGGATCGTCAGCCAATCGACCAGCGTACTCACGCTCCGCAGGATGCTTCGCGCCTCCTCCGTCTCCGGGATTCGGCGGCCGAACGTGGCTTCGACGCTGATGATGAGCTCGATGGCGTCGACCGAGTCGAGGCCGAGCCCAGTGCCAAAGAGCGACACATCCGGGTCGATGGAGGTCGGCGGGAGGTCGGGCCGCAAGCGCTCGACGATGAGCGTGCGCACCGCGTCCAGCAGCCGTTCGCGTTGCGTCCGGCGCGCGAGGAGGGCGCCAGTCACGATCGCACCCGCGTCAGGACGGTGGCCGATGCCGCCAGCCCAGGCTCCTCGGTGACGACGAGGATCGCCCGCAACCGGACGTCTGCGCCGAGGCGGTCGGTCGCGGAGACCGCGCACACCATCGACGAGAGCGACAGCGCGGCGCAGCGCCATTGCGGGAGACTGAGCACGGACACGGCGTCGCCAACGACGACCCGAAGCCGCTCCGCGCTCAGGTCGGAGATGAGTAGATCGAGCCCCGCGAGCGATCGGTTCGCGTCTGACAGCGCCAAGGCGATGCACGACTCGAGGTCGCCGGCGACCGAGGTCCCGCTGACCTCCACCGCGGTCTGCCGGGAGGTCAACATCAGGGCCGCCGCGCCTTCGTGGAACGGCACCGGGTCCGCGCCTTCACGCTCGTCGACCGCTGCCGCGATCATGTCTACGGCGTCATAGTTCCATGCCACGACGCTCGTGGACGCGGACAGCGCCGCGAGACCGCCAGCGCGCAACGCCGTGATGGCGGCGAAGGGTCCTCGGAGGCCGAGCCTTCGGGCTGTGCCTCCCGGACCGGCGCCAGGGACGAGGTGCGGGACGGCTGTGACGTCCAATCGCCCGAGCCCGCGCCGCTGAACGCTCTCTGAGTAGCGAACCCACGCGCTCGTCGAGATCGAGGTCACGGCGGTCACGAGCCCGCACCGCGAGTCGTCTTCTCCTTGAACGACACGGCCCGCGTCGCGGAGCGCGCGCGCGACGGCCAGCGTGAGGAATCGCGTCTGGGGTGTGGCCCTGCGGGCATCGACCCGCGGAAACTCGTGCTCGAGCGCGCTGGCGTCCTCCGGCGCGTGAGCGCCCGTCAGCGTCGTGCTCTCGCCCACGTCGGCGACCGCGAGCCCCGTCCCGGCCACATAGACTCGACGCCGCTCGGTCGTCTCGATGTGTGGCCGCTCCGTCGAGACGATCAGCGCCGCGTTGGCCCCGCCAAACGCCGCGTTGTGCGAGAGCACGCGGCGATGCGGTGCAGAGCGAGCCTCGGAGCCAACCACGAGCCCTAATGGACCGTCGCGGCGCCTCCGGCCGGGGTCGTTGCACCTGGGGAGGGCCTGGGATTCCAGCCCGAGGATCGAGCAGACGAGCTCGAGCGCGCCGGCAGCACTCTGCGCGTGACCGACGATGGGCTTGCACGCGCTGACCGGTACGGCCCGATCGCCGAAGACCGTCCGAAGGGCTTGCGCCTCGGCCGCGTCGTTGTGTGCGGTGCCCGTCCCGTGCGCGTTCACGGCGTCGATCGCTTCAGGCGCCAGGCCGGCGTCCCGCAGAGCGGCGTCGATGGCCAGCCGAAGGCCCTCGCCGCGGGGATCGGGGCTGGACTCGTGAAACGCGTCGTTAGAGAGCCCCGCACCACGCAGCCACGCCCGAGGTTGCTTGCCGCGGGCCAACGCCGCGGTGGGCCGTTCGAGGACCAGGAAGGCGGCGCCGTCGGCAAGCGTCGTACCAAGGGTGTCGCCAAACGGCCGGCAGGCGGCAGGGCTCAGCAGGCCGAGTGCGGCGAAGCCAAACACGACGTCCTGGGTCACGACGTCGACTCCGCCCGCAAGGACGCAGTCGACGTCACCACGCCACAGGAGATCGCGCGCCAGGACGATCGCGCCTGCTGAGGCAGAGCACGCCGTCGTCACCGCGAGCCTTGGGCCGCCCACGTCGAGTGCGCGGCCAATGCGCTCGGCGAGCAGCGCCGGGTGGCGATCGGGCGCGACGAGGCTCACTCCGACGACCAGGCCAATGCGCCCCCGCGCGCTCCTCAGGCCGGCGTCTTCGAGCGCCTCGAGGCCGGCCGTGGTCGCCAGCGCGAGGACCCACTCGGCGGCCGTCTGATCCGGCGAGAGACCAGGCACCTCTCCGCCATACCGACCCAGGCGGTCGGCTGGGACCCGCGTCAATGGGCGCAGGGCGGTGCGTCCCGAGAAGAGCCCCGCGCGCAGCACCGCGGTGCCCGGGCCGAAGGCCGAGACGACGCCGAGGCCGGAGATCGCCGTGGTCCGCGTCACAGGGCCTCAGAGCACGCCATTGCGTGCGTTGCGGCGCTTGACCAGACCGACGATGAGGATGATGAGTCCCACGACGATCGCGACGCTCCCGACGGTGAGCGCGATCGCGCCGCCGATGCCGCCTCCGAACCCCAGCGCGAGCCCGCCAACGATGTCGGTCACACCGCCGAGGCCGAGCACGATCGCGCCCGCCGTCACCAGGCGTTCGCTGTAGACGAGCTTCTCTTCGAGCAGGCGCTGGCGCGAGGGATCCACCGAGAGGTTATCGTCCGGCGGTGAGTCGCTTCGCCGGTCGGAGAGGTACGACTCCACGCGGCCTGCCATCATCGCGCGCTGCGCCTCGGTCCAACCGGCGCGCTGCTCCAGGCGACGAATCGCCGCGACGGTGTCGTCCAAGAGCAGGCTCGGCGGCTGGTGCGTCAGGCGATTCACAGCGTGCGCAGTTAGTTGCCGAAGGTGCGTCACTCGGACCTCTGGGACGCCGAGCGCGAGCGCTGGAGTGGCGATCACGTCCGCGATCGCCTGCGCCGCGTCCGGGTCGCGCCGCAGCATCTCGGCCAGCTCAAAGCGCTCCGAGGCGCCGAGTCGCTCGATGCGATCGGTCATTCCGAACACGGCGTGGTCCATGTCGGGCATTGCCGCGAGCACCCGCGTGGCGAGCTCCGGCCGCCGTCGCCAGCCGGGGCCCACGTCGCGCACGGTGCCCGCGACGAAGAGCGACGCCAGGCCTTGCCGCAGCAGAGAGGCGTCTGCCGGAGCGACCCGCGCGTCGATCGGTCCATGGCGAATGGCCTCCATGATGCCATCGAATCGAGCACTGACCTCGGCCTCCGCGAGCGGTGCTCCGGCGTCCCAGGTCGCGTGCGTCGTCGCACAGCGCTCGAGCAGCGACGCTCCGAAGAGCCCGAGTGCAGTCGCGCGAATGAAGCCTCGGCGGTCGGTCATCTGCCGACCGAGGGCATGGTCCTGGCTCATGGTGTCCCTCCAACAATGGTCACTGCGCTCCGGCACGAGCACGAGCCGTGCCAACATGCGTCGAACGCAATCCATGGGCCGGGACGACGTCCTTGGAGCACGGGTGCTCCACTCGGCGTGCGTCATTGGAGACCTCGTGCTCCGATCGCGCGGCAGGCGCGCTTCAGCGCTGCGCGAGCGCGAGGATCTGAGCGACGGCGTCACCGAGGGCGCCGGACTCGGGGGTGAAGATCGCGGCGATCCCCAGCTGACGGAGCGCGTCGTGGTCGCTCGCGGGGATGATCCCGCCCATGACAACCGGGACCTCCGTCATGGCACGCTCGGTGAGCAGGCGGCGCACCTCAGCGGCGATGTAGAGGTGTGCGCCGGAGAGCGATGAGATGCCAATCACGTCGGCGTCCTCTTGCTCGGCCGTCGCGACCAGCGCCTCGGGGGTCTGCTTGAGCCCAGTGTAGACGACCTCCATCCCGGCCTGCTGACAGGCGACGGCGAGCAGCTTCACGGCATTGATGTGGCCGTCGAGCCCGACCTTGCCAAGAACGAGTCGCACCGGCGTCGTCGCGCGGGGCACGATCAGCGCGCTGGGCGCGCCAGCATCGATGCCGAGCGGCGCGCTGTACCGTCCGTTGGTCGCGCCTTCGATGCAGCGGGTCCACTCACCGGTCGTCCCGCCCGCCGCGGCGAGCTGGAGCGTGGCCGGCATGACGTTGTGGCCCGCGTCGAACGCAGCACGTAGCGCGACGAGTGACTCGGCGACGACGCCATCATCGCGCTGCCGCCGGATCGTGCGCAGCCGATTGACGTGGCGCGTGAGCCCTGCGGTCGTGTCGCGGACGGGACCAGCGGAGGCACCGACGAGGCCCACGGGCTCCAGGAACGCGTTCTTGCCGACGACCACCTGCTCTCCCGACTCGACTTTGGCGCGCCAGGCGCAGAGCCCGCGTGTCAGTCGCTCCGCGATGACCGGGATGGCGTTGACGTAGCCCGCGGCGCGCAGGGACTGCACGAGCGCAAGCGCCTCGGCCTCCACCGCGGCGGTCTTGGCCTCGATGATGACGGAGCCCTCGAACAGATCGCCATGCGCGGCGAGGTCCGTCTCGTACATCAGCACCTGCTGGGTGCGGAGCGCGAGCGTCTGCTCGGCCTCATCGGGCAACGCGAGCGCCTCGCGAAAGCCCGGCAGCTGCAGCGCACCGACGCGCGCCGAGGCCGAGAGCACGACCGGCAGCGCCTGATAGGCGATGCGCACGATGTTGACCTCGGGCTGCTCGGCCGTCAGCGTGAGCGACCGCACCTGGCAGCCCGCGCGGAAGACGGCTCCTTCGAGGCCGTAGAGCTCGCGGCAGAGCCGTGGCCAGAGCCGCGCATAGGCGCGCACCTTGGCGATCTCGGCGACGAGCTCGAGGCCGGAGTTGATGAAGAACGAGATGCGCTCGACGACCGTGCGAAACGCCTCGGGCGAGACCTTGGGCCGGACGGCATCGAGGAGCAGCACAGCGTTGGCGAGCGCGAAGCCGACCTCCTCGGCGGGCGTGGCTCCCGACTCCATGTAGTGGTAGCCGCACGCGTTCGTGGGGTTCCAGAGCGGGACGTGCTCAGCCGCGAACGTGATGAGGTCGGTCGAGAGCCGCAGCGACGTCGCCGGGTCGAAGATGTGGGTGCCGCGCGCGACGAACTCCTTCATGAGGTCGTTCTGCGTCGTCCCCCGCAGCGTGGTCCAGGGCACGCCCTGCTCGGTCGCGAGCGACAGATACAGTGCCAGCAACCACGGCGCCGTCGCGTTGATGGTCATCGAGGTGTTGATGTCCCCGAGCGGGATGCCGTCCAGCAGCCGACGCAGGTCGCCGAGGTGACACACAGCGACTCCGGTGCCGCCGACCTCGCCCTGAGCCATGGGGTGATCGGAGTCGTAGCCGTTCTGCGTGGGCAGGTCGAACGCGATGGACAGCCCACGCTGCCCTTTCTGAAGGTTCTGGCGAAAGCGCGCGTTGCTCTCGTCGGCGTCGCCAAAGCCGGCGTAGGTGCGAATGATCCAGGGCGGTCGGTCGGAGAGCCTCATGTGACGCTTTTGGCAGGCTGCGCGCGGCGGGTCAACGGCGCTTGTGATCCGAGAAGCGACCGGCTACGTAGGGAACACGCAAGGAGAGGAGCACTGCATGACCGGTTCAGAAAGCAACGAGAATGTTACCGTCAACGGTCGGACGTTCACCGCACCGGGACCTGGCGTGTGGGAGTACGAGGCGGTGCACATGCCCCGGCCCATATCGCCGTGGATGGCGGCCAGCATCGGCGAGGCCTCGGCCGCAGGCTTTGCCTTTAGCGCCAAGTTCTGCGGCGCGCTCGTCTCGCACCTCGCCCTTGGTGTCGTCCATGGCTTTGCCTTCTCCAAGATCGTCCCCGTCGGCGCACCCGAGGGCGCCAAAGGGCCCCCGCCGAAGCTCATCTTCCAGCTGCTGACGCGGCTCCACCCGGAGATTCGGCGACGCATCCGTCGCTCGGTGGAGGTCTTCGAGAAGAAGCTCTGGCGTGAGGAACTCAAACGCTGGGACGACGAGGTCAAGCCGCGGGCGCGCGCGCGGCAAGCCGCACTGCAATCGCTCGAGCCGAGCACGTTGGACGACGCCGGCCTGACCGCGCACCTGGAGGCGTGCCTTCAGGCTTCACGTGACATGATCTATCAGCACCACGAGTTTACGGTCACGTGTGGCCTGCCGGTCGGGGACTATCTCGCACACGCGGCCGAGTGGACCGGTCTGACCATGGGCGAGCTGCTCCAGGCGCTGCGTGGCGCGACGCCGGTTTCCCGTGGCGTGGCCGCCGCCGAGCTCGACGCGTTGGCCGCGGCCGTGCGCGAGAGCCCGGACGCGCAGGCGCTGCTCCAGTCGAACCTGTTCGCCGGCGAGATCTTGGACGCGCTGAAGGCGCAGGACGGCGAGGTCGGTCGATTGGCGCGCGCGTGGATCGACCTCGTGGGCTGCCGCAGCATCGGATACGACGTCTATGACCAGATGAACCTGGAGCTTCCGGGACTGCTCGTGCGTGCGCTCCGCACGACGCTCGAGGCGGGGACGGGCGCTGCCGCGGTCGACACGGTGGCCACCGAGCGCATCCGAAGCCGTGTGCCGGAGGCGCACCGCGACGCGTTCGACGCGCTGCTCGCCGAAGCGCGCCTCATCTTCCGCCTGCGCGACGAGCGCGGCGTGTTCTCCGACGGCTGGTCGACGGGGCTGCTGCGTCGGGCGGTCCTGGCCGTGGGCGAGCGACTCGGCGCTCAAGGCAAGCTCGACGACGCCGAGCTCATCCTCGACACCACGCCCGAAGAGGCGCTCGCGATGCTGCGCGGCGGCGCCGGGCCGGGCAGCGCCGCGCTGCGCGAGCGTCGGGACTTCCGCCTCACCACGCGTCTCGAGGACGTCCCGTTGTCGCTCGGAGGGACGCCGTCGGGACCGCCGCCCGCGGAGTGGCTCCCCGCCAAGGGCCGCCGCGCCGCGAAGGCGGTCGACGCGTTCATCGGCTGCGTCTTCGGTACACCGGGCCACGTCGCTCCGGCCGCGGCGCCGTCGGTCGGTCAGGCGCTCGCGGGCACGCCGGTGAGCCCTGGCACCGTCACCGGTCGCATCTGCCTCGTCTCCGGCCCGAGCGAGTTTGCGAGCATCGAGCGCGGCGACATTCTGGTCACTGCGAGCACCTCGCCGTACTTCAACGTCGTGCTGCCCATGCTCGGCGGCATCGTCACCGACCGCGGCGGACAGCTCTCGCACGCCGCCATCGTCGCCCGTGAGTACGGCATCCCCTGCATCGTGGACACACGGGTCGCCACGCGCACGCTCAAGACGGGTCAGCGCGCCCGCCTCGATGGCACGACAGGGAGCCTCACGGTCCTTACATGAGCCCCGTCCCGCTGCGAGAGGTGGCCGATCTGGCCCGTTTTGGTGGCAAGGCGGTCGCCTTGGGCCACGCGCTGCGCCACGGCCTGCCGGTACCAAACGGCGTCGCACTGTCGACCGATTTCGTCGACGCCACCGCTAGCGGCGACGCTACCGCGCACGCTCAGCTTCACGACATCGCGCTCCACCGGCCAGTCGCAGTGCGCTCCTCGGCCATCGGCGAAGACGGCGCGGCAGCCAGCTTCGCAGGCCAACACCTCAGCGTGCTGCACGTGCGCACGCATGCGCACCTGACGCACGCAGTGCGCGAGGTCCACGCGTCGGGCACGGCCGCGGCCGCTATCGCCTACCGGGCGCATCTGGGCGTCGGTGGTCCGCCCAGGATGGCTGTCGTGGTCCAGGAAATGGTCGCGGCCGATCGCGCCGGCGTGCTGTTCACGCGCCACCCCGTCACGGGGAAGGACGAGTGCGTCATCGAGTCGACCTGGGGTCTCGGCGAAGCGGTCGTCAACGGCAGAGTCACGCCGGACAGCTACCGCGTGGCCCGCGATGGTCGCGTGCTGGAGCAGCGCGCCGGCTACAAGGACGTCGCGATTCGGCCAGCTGAGCATGGCACGGCCGAGGTCCCCGTCCCCGATGCGCTCATCGGGGCGCACTCGCTCGAGGCCTCCCATCTCGCCCGATTGACGGCGTTGGCGCGGCAATGCGAGGCTCTGCTCGGAGCCCCCGCGGACCTCGAGTGGGCGTTCGAGGGTGACACCCTGTGGCTTCTCCAGCAGCGCCCGATCACGAAGACCCGCACCCGTTGACCGCCACCTCAGCTCCAGATCCCGCGACGCCAGGCCTGGGCCTGCGCCTCTCGCTCGGCCTGATCGTCGGCATCGCCACGGTGCCCCTGGGCTCGACGATGGTCGCCATCGCGCTCCCGGACATCGGCCGGGACCTCGACGCCTCGCCCGAGGTCCTCACCCACGGCCTCGTCACGAGCTACCTCGCGGTCAGCATCGTGTGCCAGGGCCCGAGCGGGAAGCTCGGCGACCTGTTTGGACACTTGCGCCTGTTTCGACTCGGGCACGTCGTGAGTGCGCTCGCGGCGGTCTTGGGCACCGTGGGCCGCGACGTCGTGACTCTGACCGTAGCGCGATGCCTAGCCGCCGTGGGCGGCGCGCTGCTCGTCCCGTCCGCGTTCGCGCTCGTGCGCCTCACCGCGCCGCCGGAGCGACGCGGACGTAGCTTCGGCACCCTCGGCGCGGCGATGTCGCTGGCCGCGGCCAGCGGCCCCATCGTGGGGAGCCTGCTCGCGCGCAGCATTGGTTGGCCAGCCCTGTTCGCAGTCAACCTGCCGATGGTCGCGCTCTCGGCGCTGCTCGTGCGTGCCCCCACGGCGCCGACAGCCTCCAGGCGGGCGCCACGGCTCGACCTGGTCGGCACGCTCCTGCTCGTGCTGGCGCTCGGCACGGGCGTCGTCGCCGTGAAGCTCGGCGCCGCGCACGTGGCCACGCTCCCGCTGGCCATCGTGGGCGTGCTCGGCCTCGCTGTGTTCATCTTCTGGGAGCGGCGCGTCGCGGAGCCGGTCCTCGACGTGCGCCTGTTCCTCCGTCCGCCGTTCGCGATCGCGGCCACGGTCGTCGCGCTGCACAACCTCGCGATGTACACGGCCCTCTTCCAGATGCCCGTCTTCTTCACCGCCGTGCGCGGCCTGCGCGCCGATCAGGTCGGCCCAGCGCTGCTCGCGATGATGCTCGCGATGGTGGTCGCCTCTCCGCTCGGCGGCCGCCTGTCCGACCGCATCGGCGCGCGCGTCCTGGTGACCTCGGGCAGCCTCATCGCCGCGGCCGGGCTCGGCTGGCTCTGGCGCCTCGATACGGTGTGGCTCCCCATGGACGCCGTGCCGGCGTTGTTGCTGGCGGGCTTCGGGCTCGGCATCGCGAACGCAGGCGTGCAGACCACCGCGATGGCCGCGACCGAGGCGCACGAGAGCGGGATGGCCTCGGGAGCGATGGCCACGTTCCGGTACGTGGGCGGCGTCATTGGCATGGCGGTCCTCGCTTCGACGCTCAAGCTCGACCCCAGCGGCCTGGACGCGCATCGCTCGGTGCTCGCGCTCTGCACGAGCGCGCTGGTCCTCGGTGGCCTGCTCTTCGCGCTGCCAGCGGCCTTGCCTCGCGCGCGCGCCTCTGGTAGCGACCCACGCGCATGAGCGACGCACCTTCAGAGATCAAGTCCCCCGAGACGCGCGGCGTGCCCTTCGCCGAGCTCGAGACCAAGTGGCAGCGCTACTGGGAGGAGAACAAGACCTTCCGTGCCATCGATTTCGACCCGCGCCCCAAGTTCTACGCGCTCGACATGTTCCCCTACCCGTCCGGAGCCGGACTCCACGTCGGACACCCGGAGGGCTACACCGCGACGGATATCCTGTGCCGTTACAAGTGGGCCACGGGCCACAACGTGCTGCACCCCATGGGCTTTGACGCCTTCGGTCTCCCAGCGGAACAGTACGCGCTCCAGACGGGAACGCATCCGGCCATCACGACGCAGAGGAACATCGAGAACTTCCGCCGCCAGCTCAAGTCGCTCGGCTTCGCCTACGACTGGGATCGGGAGGTCGCTACGACCGATCCCGGCTACTACCGGTGGACCCAGTGGATCTTCTTGAAGCTCTACGAGCGCGGACTGGCCTACCAGGACGAGCAGCCGGTCAACTGGTGCCCGGATCTCGGGACCGTGCTCGCCAACGAGGAGGTCATCGACGGCAAGAGCGAGCGCGGCGGGTTTCCCGTCGTGCGGCGACCGATGCGCCAGTGGGTGCTCCGCATCACCCAGTACGCCGATCGACTGCTGGAGGACCTGGCCCTGTGCGAGTGGCCGCATGGCACGTTGGAGATGCAGCGTAACTGGATTGGCCGCTCCACCGGCGCCAACGTGCGCTTCGCGGTCGCCGACGACTCCGGGCGAAGCATCGAGGTCTTTACGACCCGGCCAGACACGCTCTTTGGCGCGACCTACATGGTGCTCGCGCCGGAGCATGCGCTGGTCAGCGGCCTGACGACCGCGGAGCACCGCGAGGAGGTCGAGCGGTACGTCCAGGACACGGCGTCGAAGAGCGACCTCGAGCGCACGGAGCTGCAAAAGCAGAAGACCGGCGTGTTCACCGGCGCGTATGCGACCAACCCGGCGAGCGCCGAGCGCATCCCCATCTGGATTGCCGACTACGTGCTCGGTCACTATGGCACGGGCGCCATCATGGCGGTCCCGGCGCACGACGCGCGCGATCTGGAGTTTGCCAACGCATTCCGGCTGCCCATTCGGGTCGTCGTGACGCCGAGCGAGGACGGGATCGATCCAATCGGTTTTACGGAAGACGGCGTATCCGTGAACTCCGGCCCGTTTTCGGGCCTCCCCACGCCGGAGTGCAAGCGCGCGCTCATTGCGTGGCTCGAAGCCGAGGGCCTCGGGACCGGCAAGGTCAACTTCCGGCTGCGAGACTGGCTGTTCGCACGGCAGCGCTATTGGGGTGAGCCGTTTCCGCTGTGGCTCAAGCCCGACGGCTCGGCCGTCCCGCTGGCCGAGTCGGAGCTGCCGCTCCTGTTGCCGGAGGTGGCGGACTACAAGCCCAACCGCGAGGGCGATCCGCCGCTGTCGAACGCGCCGCGCGAGTGGCTCGAGCGCGTGGATCCGGCGACGGGTGAGACGTGGCGTCGCGAGACGAACACGATGCCGCAGTGGGCGGGGTCGTGCTGGTACTACCTGCGCTATCTGGATCCGCACAACGCGACCGCCGCGTGGGACGCGGAGAAGGAGCGCTACTGGATGCCGGTCGACCTCTACGTCGGCGGCTCCGAGCACGCGGTGCTGCACCTGCTCTATGCGCGGTTCTGGCACAAGGTCCTCTACGACCTGGGCGTGGTGTCCACCCCCGAGCCCTTCAAGAAGCTCGTCCACCAGGGGCTCATCCTGGGTGAGGACGGGCAAAAGATGTCGAAGTCGATCGGAAACGTCGTCAACCCCGACGACGTACTGGGCGAGTTCGGCGCCGACGCCTTTCGCGTCTACGAAATGTTCATGGGCCCGCTGGAGGAGGTGAAGCCGTGGTCCACGGCTGGCCTGCGCGGGACGAAGCGGTTCTTGGACCGCCTGTGGAATCTGTACGCGCGCGGCATCTCTGACGCCGCTGCGCCCGAGGACCTGCGCCGGCGCCTGCACAAGACGATCAAGAAGGTCGGGGAGGACATCGAGCGGCTCCGGTTCAATGTCGCGATCGCAGCGATGATGGAGCTCGTCAACGACTGCTACAAGCACGAGGCGTTCCCACGGGAGGTTGCCGAGGCCTTGGTCAAGCTCGTCGCGCCGTTCGCGCCGCACGTGGCCGAGGAGCTCTGGTCGACCGCGCTCGGACAGGCGCCGAGCGTCGCGCACGCTCCCTGGCCAACGTACGATCCAGCCTGGACCATCGACGATGTCGTGACCATTGGCGTTCAGGTCGGCGGCAAGGTCCGCGCGGAGCTGACCGCGCCGCGCACCACGGACGCAGCCACGCTCGAGGCCATGGCACGCGCGCAGCCCAACGTCGAGCGCCACCTCGAGGGCAAGACGGTGCGCAAGGTCGTCGTCGTGCCCGGCAAGCTCGTGAACTTCGTCGTGTAGCTAGGTCTGTCGGGCCTGGCGGTCGGTCAGCTCCAGTGACGCGGACGCACGGACGGCCTCGCGACACGCACGAATGAGCCGCGTGGCGGCCTGTGCGACCGCCTCGTCGCTGCCTGGGAGCCGGGCGAGTCGATCGACCTCGGCGGCGACTTCGCCTAGCCACGGAAAGCCATAGCCACCTGCGGCGCCCTTCAGCTGATGGGCCGTCTTGCGCAGGCGCTCCACGTCCGTCCACACGAGCGCGGCGTCGAGTTCGTCGGCATGCTCCGACAGCCGTACGAGAAACCGCGCCAGGAGCACGCGCATGGCGGGATCGTGCGCGTGCAGGCTCGGGCGAACGAACTCGGCCGACTCCACTGCCGATGGGATCGGGGGCGGCAGAAGGTGCTGGAGAACCGCGGCCGTCAACGCCGCTCGGTCGATGGGCTTGATCAGGAACCCGCTGGCGCCCGCTTCGCGCGAGACGACCTCGTCGGTCGGGAGCGCGTTCGCCGTGAGCATGACGATCGGCTGGGTGTACCCGCGCGCGCGCAGGGTCGAGACCGCGCCGACTCCATCGAGCTCCGGCATGTTCATGTCCATGAGGACGAGGTCGAAGGCTCGACCCGCCTTGAGCGCTTTAGTCGCTCGCTCGACGGCCTCCGCCCCGTCATTTGCGATGGTCACCTCGGCGCCGACGCTCTCGAGAAACGTGACGAGCAGGGCCTGGTTGTCGGGCCCGTCTTCGGCAAGCAGGATGCGGATGCCTTTGAGTGGCGCCGCATCGCGCACGCCCGACGGCTCGAAGTCGAGCGCGGCGATCGGTCCCTGTGGAGTCGGCACCGGCTCGATGAGCGCGACGGTACTCCAGAGCCCGAGGTCCAGCTCGAACATGAATTCACTGCCGACACCCGGCTGGCTGTTGGCCACGATCGCACCGCCGAGCAGCTCCGCGAACTGGCGCGAGATCGCGAGTCCGAGACCGGTGCCTCCGTGCCGACGTGTCGTCGAGGCATCGGCTTGCTCGAAGGGTCGGAACAGCCGCTCGATCTCTTCGGGCTGGACTCCAACTCCCGTGTCCTCGACCGACAGCAGCAGGATGGCACGCCCATCGCGCTCGTCGCACGCGACGCGCACCGTCACCCCTCCGTACTCCGTGAACTTGACGGCATTGGAGACCAGATTGGTCAAGATCTGCCGGACCTTCGTCGCGTCGGAGCGCACGGTCCTCGGGACGCGTGGCGCCAACGCGATCTCGAGGCGCACCCCCTTCTCCTCGGCGCGAGCGCGCATCAGCTGCACGACCTCGCGCGCGAGCTGACAGGGGTCGAACGTAGAGCTCTCGATGGTCACACGACCGGCCTCCATCTTGGCGTAGTCGAGCACCGAGTTGAGCACCGAGAGGAGATGCTCGCCATTGCGCCGAATGACGGTTGCGTAGTCGATGCGCAGCGGTGGCGCGAGGTCGGCATCTTGGAGCAAGCTGGCATATCCGAGGACGGCCGTCATGGGTGTGCGGAGCTCGTGGCTCATGTGGGCGACGAACAGCGAGCGCGCCGCGTTGGCCTGCTGCGCCACCGCGAGAGCGGCCGTGAGCTCCCGATTGGCGGCCTCGCTCGCGGCAAAGGCACTGGCCATGATGCGCGAGATGAGCACGCCGGCGAGACAGACGATGACGGCGTAGCCGAGCATGAACAGCGACGCCGAAAACGACGGCGCGAGCGGTAGCTCGAGACCGAAGGTCCCCGCGTACAAGACGCCCTGGCCGGCGGCAAGAACGACGGCGACGTGTTGCAGCACGCCGAGAAGAGCCCAACCGATGCCCGCGAGCGGACTTGCCAGGATCGCGGCGACGAAGGCGAGGTAGGGGAACACGTACCAAAGGGTCATGGGACCGATGGCGACGACGCCGAAGAATGCTGTCGCGACGTGCAGGTGGGCGGCTCGCGTCAGCCAGGGCCGAACGCGGACGAGGACGGCCGCGCCATAGAAGCCGGCGAGGACGAGGACGGTTACCAGGACCTGCGTCAGCGAGCGGTTCCGCAGCGCTTCCAGGCCCAGAACGAGACCACCAGCCCCTCCGGAAGCCAGCGAAACTGCGATGGTAAACCGTGCCCGCTCCGCCACACCGTACGGGGCGCGCTCCAGGTCGGGGTGGACGCGCAAGAGCCGATCGCGCCACGAAGTGAGCTTCGTCCCGCCCGACTCCGCGGCTGCCACGTGCGGCTGACCTGCTTCCGGCATGCTCCTCCGTGCGGGCGTCCATGCCCACGCGTGGGGTATCGGCAATCGGCGCCATGAGCTTTAGGCGTTCATTCGAGGTTTGCATGATTCGGTGGCAGGCTAAAGCGTCGGGCCGAAGGGACCGATACCGGCTGGAGAGCGAGGCGTTGCTGACGCGCCTCGGTCGGGAGAGGATGCAAGCCGTGCGGGAGAGCGAGACGTCGGAGCCGGTGCTAGCCCACACGGGTGACCGCACGGTTCTGATCACCGTCGGCCTCGAGGACTGGTTCCACGTGGGCGCGCTGGGAGACGTCGTCTCGCGGCGGCGCTGGGACCGGTTCGAGTCCCGCGTCGTCGAGAGCACGAACCGCACGCTCGACCTGCTCGACGTCCACGGCGCGCGGGCCACGTTCTTCACGCTCGGCTGGCTCGCGGAGGAGCAGCCGGAGCTCCTGAGACAGGTCGTCGCGCGAGGACACGAGATCGCCTCGCAAGGTCACGCCCATCGCACCATCCGCGAGATGACGCCAGACGAGTTCCGCACCGACGTGCGCCGGGCCAAGGACGCCATCGAGGAGGCCACGGGAAAACGCGTGCTCGGCCACCGCGTGCCGCACTTCTTGGGCCCGAAGGATCTCTGGGCCCTGGATGTACTCGCGGAGGAGGGCTACGCCTACGACTCGAGCGTTCGGCCGCTGCTGCATCGCTTTGGCGGCAGGGGCGGCGCGGAGTGGCGCGAGACGCACGCCCTGACCGGTCACAACGGGCACGCGTTTCACGAGGTCCCCATCTCGAGCCTCGATGGACCGTTTGGCCTCGCGTTGCCAATCGCCGGCGGAAACTTCTTTCGCCAGCTTCCCGAGACCTGGGTGGACGGCGTAGTCGACCGGTGGTTTGCGGCCCACGACGCGCCCTTCGTGCTCTACTTTCACGTCTGGGAGCTCGACGACGCGCAGCCGCGCATCAACGCCAGCCGCCTCGCGCTGCTCCGCCACTACCGCAACCTGGCGCGCATGCCGGTGCTGCTCGATCGCACCCTGGCGCGCTGGGGGGGCACGTCCGTCGCCTCGTTTCTCAAGCTCGAGCACGCGGCAGTCGAGCCGCGCGCCCGAACGCTCACGCTGGCAGCCGTGCCGCGTCCGACCGAGGCGCCCGTGACCACGCGGCCGCCCGTCGCCATCGTGATCCCGTGCTATCACGAGGAGCAGACGCTCTCGTACCTCGACCGCACGCTGCGGCGGCTCACGGAGACGCTGTCAGAGCGATGGACGCCCCGTTTCATTTTCGTCGATGACGGTTCGACCGACGGCACCTGGGACACGCTCCAGAGGCTTTTCGGCGAGCGCTCCGACTGCCAGTTCGAGCGCCACGCCCAGAATCGAGGCGTCGCGGCCGCGATCCTCACGGGTATCAAGGCCGCGCCGGTTGGGACCGATATCGTCTGCTCGATGGACTGCGACTGCACCTACGATCCCATTGAGATGGCCACGATGATCCCGATGCTCGAGCCCGGCGTCGACCTGGTCACCGCCTCGCCCTATCACCCCAAGGGGCGGGTCGTGAACGTGCCCGGCTGGCGCCTCACGCTGTCGCGGGGAGCTTCGCTGCTCTATCGGGCGGTCGTCGGCCAAGGCCTGCACACCTACACGAGCTGCTTTCGCGTCTATCGCAAGTCCGCCGTCGTGGACCTGGAGCTCACCGAGGGCGGGTTCCTCGGCGTCGCCGAGCTCCTCGGCTTGCTCGCCTTGCGCGGCGGGCGCATCGTAGAGCACCCGGCCACCTTGGAGGTGCGCCTGTTCGGGCAGTCCAAGATGAAGACCGCCAAGACGATTCAAGGTCACCTGCGTCTGCTCTCGCGTTTCGCGAGCGCCAAGGCGCGCCGTTGACCCTTCGGGGATTCACCACGAGCACCATCGCATCGTTTCACCACCAGGAGACCAGGAAGGAAGGCATCGCATGACTCAGAGTACTCAAGAACGAATGACGCTTCCGTCGGACCAGGACGCCACGGGACGCACGCTCGGGGCCGAGGAGATCGAGGCCGTCGCCGAGGCCATTCGCAGCGGCACGCTCACGAGCACCAAGGGGAGCTTCACCAAGAAGCTCGAGAAGGACTTCGCGCACCTCTACGGCGCGAGTGCGGCGCATGCGTGTGCCTCGGGCACCGCGGCCATCCACTGCGCCATCGCCGCGTTGGACCCCGAGCCGGGCGACGAGGTCGTGACCACGTCGATTACGGACATGGGCGCGCTGACACCCATCCTCTATCAGGGCGCCATCCCCGTGTTCGCCGACGTCGATCCGCGCACGCTGAACGTCACGGCCGAGACCATCGAGCGCGTGCTGTCGCCGCGTACGCGCGCCATCATCGTCACCCACCTCTTCGGCAACCCGTGCGACATGGGGCCCATCCTCGCGCTGGCGAATGCGCGCGGCATCCCCGTGGTCGAGGACTGCGCGCAGGCCTTCCTCACGCGGGATACGACCGGGCTCGTCGGGACCCTGGGCGCGATTGGCTGCTTCAGCCTCCAGCAAGGCAAGCACATCACTACGGGCGAGGGCGGAGTGGTCGTCTCGAACGACGCGGCGCTCGCGCGACGGATGTTCTTGTTCATCAACAAGGCCTGGGGTTACGGCGACGCGAACCCGGACCACTACTTCATCGCGCCGAACTACCGCATCTCGGAGCTACAGGGCGCGTGCGCCACCGCGCAGCTCCCGAAGCTCGAGGGCTCGGTCCGCTCGCGGGTGGACGCGGCCAAGCGCTTCGCCCCCCAGGTGGAGGGCCTCGCGGGCGTGACGAACCCGGTCGTGCGCGACGGCACGGTGCATACCTACTGGAAGTACGCGCTGAACGTCGACCCCGCCGTCGTTCCCGGTGGCCCCGCCGCGCTCGGCAAGCGGCTCTCGGCGCGCGGCATCGCGTCGGCCCCGCGGTACATCCAGAAGCCGGCCTTCCGCTGCCAGGTCTTCCGCGACCAGGTGACGTTCGGCAAGAGCCGCTGGCCGTTCACGCTCGCGAGCAAGGACGCCGTCGACTACGCACAGGAGCGTTTCCCGGGCACGTTCGCGGGCCTCGAGAGCGTGCTCGTCCTGCCGTGGAACGAGCGGTACACCGACGCGCACGTCGACTTCATCGCGCGCTCGGTGCGTGAGTGCCACGCCGAGGTCCTGAGCGGCTCCTAGTCACCCAAACGAGAGAGGGAACACCCATGAGTCAGAGACCCAAGCTTCAGTTCGCGCTGGTCGGCGCGGGCGCCATCTCCCAGGCCTATGCGCAGGCGTTCGAGACGTGCGAGGTGGCCTCGCTCGTCGCGGTCGCCGACTCCCGCGCGGAGGCCGCCGGTGCGCTGGCCGAGCGATTGAAGGCGCGCGCCTTCACGTCGCACGAGGCGCTGCTGTCCGAGATGAGCGGGAGCGTGCACGCGGCCATCGTGTCGACGCCGCCGTCCACGCATCCAGACATCGTCGAGGCGTTCCTCGCGCGGCGCATTCCGGTGCTTTGCGAGAAGCCCATGGCCATCGATGTGAAGTCGGCCCAGCGCATGCTGGATGCCGCCGATCGCTACGGCACGATGCTGACCATGGCGTCCAAGTTCCGCTATGTGACCGACGTCATCAAGGCGAAGAGCATGGTGGCGTCGGGCCTCATCGGCGACATCGTGTGCTTCGAGAACGCGTTTACCGCCAAGGTCGACATGGGCAATCGCTGGAACGCCAAGCCCGAGCTCTCGGGTGGCGGCGTGCTCATCGACAACGGCACGCACTCGCTCGACATCGCGCGGTACGTGCTAGGCCCACTCGAGAGCGTCCAGGTCGTCGAGGCCAAGCGCACGCAGGGGCTCGCCGTCGACGAGACGGTGCACGTGCATGCGCGCTCGAAGTCCGGGGTCCTCGCGAGCATTGACTTGTCGTGGAGCCTCAACAAGGAGCTCGACACGTTCATCGCGATCTACGGCGCGCTCGGCACCATCAAGATTGGGTGGCGCCAATCGAGCTACAAGCTGGCCTCGGCGCGCGAGTGGACCGTCTTCGGCACCGGCTACGACAAGGTGCAGGCCTTCCGCAGCCAGATCGAGAACGTGGTCCACGCGATTCGCGGCGAGGAGGCGCTCTTGATCACCGCCGAGGACGGCCTGGCGTCGGTCGCAGCGGTCGAGGCGGCCTATCAGGCGCTCCGCACCGACCAGTGGGTCCGGATCGGCTAGCGCAATGGGCGTACGCATTCACGAGACTGCGCTCATCGAGCAGGACGTCGTGTTCGGAGAGGGCACGTCCGTCTGGGACAACGTGCACGTCCGACACGGCGCCCGCATCGGCGAGCAGTGCATCATCGGTGAGAAGTCCTACATCGCCTACGATGTCGTCATTGGAAACCGGGTCAAGATCAACGCGATGGTCTACATCTGCGCGGCGGTCACCATCGAAGACGGCGTGATGATCTCGGCGGCGACGACCTTCACCAATGATCGCTTCCCGCGCGCGACGATGCCCGACCTCAAGACGCTGCGGTCCTCGGCACCCGACGAGCACACGCTGCCGACGCTCGTCCGCGAGGGCGCGACGATTGGGGCCGGTTGCACCATCGGCAACGACCTGACCATTGGGCGTTGGGCGATGGTGGGCATGGGCTCGGTCGTCACGCGCACGGTCCCGGACTTTCACCTCGTGCTCGGCAGCCCGGCGCGCTCGGTCGGCTTCGTGTGCAAGTGCGGCCCGCTCGTGACGAAGTTCCCCGCAGCGCCGGGGGTCTACACGTGCGCGGCCTGTGACGCACGCTATCGACTGGATGCCGGCGACCTCGTCACCGAAATCACGCCGCGCGAGTGAAGCGCACCGTCATCATCGGCGGAGGCATGCTCGGGCTCACGCTGGCCTGGAGGCTGCGTCGCACGGGCCGCCAGGTCACCGTGCTCGAGGCTGCGCCGGAGATCGGCGGTCTCGCCTCGGCGTGGTCGCTCGCGCTGGGCCACGGCCGTCAGGTGACCTGGGACAGGCATTACCACGTCACGCTCGCGTCCGACCTCGCCCTGCGCGGGCTCCTGGACGAGCTCGGCCTCACCGCCGAGGTCGAGTTCGGCACGACCAAGACCGGCTTCTACACCGACGGGCAGCTCTACTCGATGTCGACGACGCTCGAGTTCCTGTCCTTTCCGCCGCTGTCGCCCATCGACAAGCTGCGGCTCGGCGCGACCATCTGGTTTGCGGCCAATGTCGCCGACTGGCGCGCGCTCGAGCAAGTCCCGGTCGAGGACTGGCTACGCCGGTGGTCAGGCGACACGACGTTCGACCGCATCTGGCGCCCGCTGCTGCTGGCGAAGCTCGGCGAGAGCTATAGGCGCACGTCGGCCTCGTTCATCTGGGCGACCATCGCCAGAATGTATGCCGCACGCAGGTCGGGTCTCAAGGTCGAGCGCTTTGGGTACGTCCGCGGCGGGTACGCGCGGGTCCTCGAGCGCTTCGCCGAGCGCCTGCGGGCAGACGGCGTCATTCTCCGCACGAGTGCCCCGGTCGCCGCGGTCGAGAACGGGCTGAGCGTCCGCCTCGCGAGCGGCGAGCTCCTTCCCGCAGACGAGATCCTGGTGACGACCGCACCACCGCTCGCGCACCGCCTGTGCACGGGGCTCACCGAGCGCGAACGGACCGCACTGGCGGGGCTCGACTACCAGGGCATCGTGTGCGCCTCGGTCGTGCTCGACCGCCCGCTCGGCGGCTACTACGTCACGAACGTGACCGACACGTGGGTGCCCTTCACCGGCGTCATCGAGATGTCGGCGCTCGTGCCCGGCGCGGCTCAGTTCGCGGGCAAGACGCTCGTGTACCTGCCCAAATACGTAGACCCGCAGGATCCGCTCTTCGAGGCCACCGACTCCGAGATTCGCGAGCGCTTCGTCGGCGCGCTGCGACGTATGTACCCGTTCCTCGGGCCCGAGTCGGTCCTGGGCTTCCAGGTCTCCCGCGTGCGGAACGTGTTCCCGATCCCCACGCTGGGCTACTCGGCGAAGGTACCGCCCATGCGCACGTCGGTTCCGGGCCTGTGGCTCGTGAACTCGTCGCAGATCGTGAACGGGACGTTGAACGTGAACGAGACGGTGCAGCTCGCCGACCGCGCGGTGGCGGAGCTCGCGGGCTAGCCCTTGGGCTTGTCGCCTGCGGCGCTCTTCTTGGTCGACGCGGCGGTCGGACCGACGGTGAGGCCCTCGGTGCGGAAGTTCTCCTCCATCTCCTGAAGGTCGCCCGATCCGCCACTCCAGCGGTGTTCGACAGCGCTCGGCGACACGCGCGACCTCGAGCGAGATGGCCTTAGTCCGGGTCCACTTTTGTCAGAATGTGGACTTGACGTAAGTCCACATCCTCTGAATACTGGCCAAACATGATCCTCCACGCGGCCCTGGTCGAGAAGCTGAACGACGCGCTGGTGCCAAGGCCGCCGCTCGTTCGGACCCGGCGGGATGCGACGCTCTCGAGGCTCCCAGGCAAGGTGCACGCCGTCATCGGACTGCGGCGGGCCGGAAAGACCACCTTCCTGCAACAACTGCTCGCCGATCGGCGGCAGGAGGTCGCCCCAGAGCGCGCGGTCTATCTGAGCTTCGACGACGACCGCCTGGGCGAACTCGACGTGGCTCAGCTGGGCCTGCTTCTCGAAGAGTACTTCCGTCGTTTCAGCCATTTGCGGGGCCAACAGACCACGTGGTGGTTCCTCGACGAGATCCAACTCGTCCCTGGCTGGGAGCAGTTCGCGCGACGGCTCATCGACAGCGAGGACGCTGAGCTCGTCGTCTCAGGCTCATCGGCGCGGATGCTGAGCCGGGAGGTCCACACGGCACTCCGGGGCCGCGGCGCGGAGACCGTGATTCGCCCATTCGGCTTCCGCGAATTCCTGCGCCATCGAGGCGAGGAACCGACCCGCGCTGTGCGGGAATGGACATCTCCCGAGCGCTCCCGCGTCGAGGGCTGGTTTCGTGAGTACCTCGCCAGCGGTGGATTCCCCGAGGCCCAGGGCCTAGAGACCAGCGCGCGCGTCGAGCTGCTGCAGGGCTACGTGAACAACGTGTTATTTCGAGACGTCGTCGAGCGCCACGGCGTCGCGCAGGTCGCCGCGCTGCGCTGGATCACACGGCAGTGCCTTCGGAACCCGGCGGGCTCGTTCAGCGTCCACCGGCTCCACCAGGACCTCCGCGCACAAGGTCTCGGTGTCGCCAAGGACGCGGTGAGCGCCATGATCGAGCACCTGGTCGACGCCTTCCTCATCGCGACGGTCCCGCTGTCGACGCTCTCAGAGCGGCAGCAGAACTCGAACCCGCGCAAGGTATACCCGGCCGACGTGGGATTCATTGGCGCGTTCGACCGAAGCGGCCGCTCGAACGCCGGCCACGCGCTCGAGACCCTGGTCTTTCACGAGTTGGACCGGCGAAAGGCCGAGATCGGGTACGTGAAGACCGACGACGGTCGCGAGGTGGACTTCCACGCCCGGTACCTCGACGGCCGCGAAGAACTCGTCCAGGTCTGCCTCGACCCGTCCGAGCCGGAGGTGCGTCGCCGCGAGCTTCGCGCGCTCGAGGAGGCCGTAGTGCGACACCCTCGTGCCCGCAGAGTCCTCCTGGTCCTCGACCGCGACGACCGGCTCGACGTCGAGGGCGTGGAGGTCATGCCGGTCTACCAATGGCTCCTCGACCACCCGCGATGAGCACTCTAGTCCGCCGACCTGATGCTCGGGCTACTCTCGCGAGCTAGCTCTTGGGCTTGTCACCTGCGGTGTTCTTCTTGGTCGACGCGGCGGTCGGACCGACGGTGAGCCCTTCGGTCCGGAAGTTCTCCTCCATGTCCTGAAGGTCGCGCGTGACCTCGACGATCGTCTCGATCGCGCGGTCCGCCGCGCCCGCGCCCGCGGTGTTGGCCAGGGCCTCGGCGATGCGCGCAATCTCTAACGAGATGGCCTGCACTTCGGCGAGGTCCTTCTGGACCTGCAGCGCGATCTTCCACTTCTCGGCCTTCTCCATTTGGTTGCGCGAGTTGTAGTCCGACTTCTGTACGTAGTCCGACGACTCGGCGATGGTCTGCACCTTGGCCGCGAGCTGCGCCATGAGCGCCGAGAGCTTGGAGTCCGCGCCGGAGGTGCCCTTGCCGACCGCGTTGGCGGCTGCCACGGCCTGCTGGAGCACCTCGCCGCATGGCAGGAACTTGGTGAGGCGGAGCGTGCCCGACCGGAGCGCGTCGAACGCCGGAGCGGACGCGGGCTTGGGTGCTGTCGCAGCGGACTTGGTCGCCTTGGCCGCGGGTGCCTCGGCCTTGGGCTTGAGCGCCTCGGCCGCCTTGTCGAAGCTCATCGTCTTGACGGCCTCCTTGATGGCCATCTTCTTCTCGGGCGCCTTCTTCTGGTCGGCGTCGAGGACTCGCTTCTTGGTGTCGTCGTGAATCTTGGGCATGTGAGGCTACCTCCGGCAAAAGTCGGCCCGATGATAGCACGGCGAGGCCCTTTCCCAAAGCGGCACGGTTGTCCCGTTCCTTAGGATGCTCCCGTCCGGAATTTCCGGATGGACGCGAGCCTGCCGGCGGCACATCCTTGTGTTCGATGACGTGGAGGCGAACCGAATGAGAACGATGACCGGCGTACTTCTGACGACCCTATTGGCCTGCGCGGCAAAGGACGCGACCCCCACCACCGCGGGTACGGACGGGGGCGGGACGACCGCGACCGACTCGGGAGGCTCCGGCGTGGGCGACGCGAAGCCCGGCGCCGATGCGCTCAGCGCCGACCTCGGCGTGAGCCCGCCCGAGCCGGACACGAGCGCAGCCGCGCCGGACGTGCCCGCCACGCCCGACGTGCCCGGCATTCCCGACGTGCCCGCGGCACCGGACGTGCCCGCGGCACCGGATGTCCCGACCCCACCCGATGTGCCACCCGCGCCGGACGTCCCCGCCGTGCCGGACGCGAGCCCGCCCACCGACGCCGGGAGCGCGCCCAGCTTCGCCCAGGTCTTCGAGAAGGTCATCGCGCCCAGCGGCTGTACGTCGGGCTACTGCCACGGCAGCGGCGCAGGCGGCCTGGAGATGCAAGACCTCGAGACGGCCTACGCGGCGCTCGTGGGGGTCAAGGCCGCCTCGCCCATGTGCGGGAACACCGACCGCGTCGTCGCTGGGGCGCCCGACGAGAGCATCCTGTGGTTCCGGCTTCGGCCGATCGCGCTCGACGTGGGCGGCATCTGCGCTCCCAAGATGCCGCAGGGCAGCGAGGGCGTCAGCGAAGCCCAGGCGGCGATCGTGCACGCCTGGATCCTCGCCGGCGCGCCGAAGTAACGCCGCGCACGTGGTTGGGCTGCTGCTCTGGCTGGCGTCAGGGACCTGGAGCGTCCCGTGCGTGCCCGTGCCTGTCGACCCTGCGTACCTCGGTGCGTGGCTGGCCCGTGGCTGCTACGTCGGCTGGTCAGCGGACCCACGGCCGCTACCGTCGTCGATGGGACCGGGGGGTCGGCGCGTCTTCCTCAATACCGCGCTGACCGAGTCGCTGGCCAATGGCGCGACCGAACACCCCATCGGCGCAGCCGCCGTTCGCGAGATGACCGCGGACGACCTCACAACGCCTCGTGGATGGTCGGCCTCGGTCAAGTTCGCGCAGGGAGCTCACGGCTGGTTGTGGTTCGAGGTCTTCGGTCCAACGCCCACGGGTCGCCCGACCGTGGCCTCCCGCGACGCGCCTGGGTGCACCGGCTGCCACGACCAAGGGCGCGATCGCGTGCGCTCGGTGCGCTGACTCCGGAGGCTCGACGGCTGCTCGGTGAGCGGCTCGTGTCCATCGCGGTCTTCGGCTCGGTGGCGCGCGGCAGCGCCCGGCTCGGGTCTGACGTGGACGTCATCGTAGTGGCCGATTGGGGGCCGGGTGGCATGTTTGACCGCTGGGACCGCTTCTTGCCCGTGCTCGACGCCGTCGATCCAGAGCGCACGCGGCTCCTCGCTCAAGGCTACCGCGCCGACCTGTCTCCCGTCTTGTGGACACCAGAGCAGCTTCAGGCGTCGTCGTTTCTGCACTTCGACCTGGCGACCGATGCCGTGATCCTCTACGACCCCACAGCAGCCTTTGCACTGCGCATGGAGCGGGGTCGGCGCCGGATGGCGGAGCTCGGCTCACGTCGGTTGACCCGCGACGGGGCGTTCTACTGGGACGTGAAACCGGACTTCAAGGTCAACGAGGTCTTCGACCTGTGACCAACGCAGACTTGCCACTCGCGTACTTGCGTTCCGCGCGACGTCGGCTCGAGATCCTTCCGATTCTTCTGGAAAAGGGCGGAACCAGCGACGTCGTCCGCGAAGCATAGGAAGCCGTCGAGCTCGCGCTGAAGGCCATGCTCCGTGGCGCGGGCATCGATCCGCCACACCACCGTGACGTCGGCATTCGCGGTTGAGGTTGCGACGCGAGCGCTTGGACAGTCCTGAGCGCATCGGAGGCGCTGGTCCCGAGAAGGTTCACGTGTCCGAGTGCGACGTAGGCTGTCGCATGGTTTCGCCATTCTCGCCCGTGGAGGTGAACGCATGGCACGATCACAGGCGACCGAGGACTATCAACGGCAGTGCGCCATTTGGGTGCTCCGCATACTCATCGAAGGCCAGCGCCTGAAGGGCCGCGCCAAACGCACGCTGGGTAGTGTCGAC
>SXGT01767583.1_pt1 | contig 31140 bp, 19 predicted proteins | sample 3176221 | NCBI WGS metagenome assembly SXGT01 (sample SAMN11356862, study PRJNA531348) | freshwater metagenome | isolation source: freshwater sample F1-120 | place: China: Fuxian Lake, Yuxi | collected 2017-12-25
CCGCAAGACCATGCTCAAGCTGCGCGTCCGAGGGTACGGCCCGAAGGGCATCTCGTCGGTGTTCAGCCACACCTTCACCCTGTCCTTCGAGGGAGAGCGCGCCACCGAGAGCCGGTCCGACACCCCGCTCGCCAACGAAGCCCGCGAGCTGGTCGGCGTGATGCTCGACGGCATGCGCGGGGTCGTGAGCACCGCGAGCAGCCTGATGTCGCAGATGGGCTCGCAGCTCCTCGACGAGCGACGGCAGCAGGCGGACCTACACCGTGCCGTCGCCAGCTACGAGCACGAGAAGAACCACCTCGACACCCGAAAACACCTCGCGAGCGAGTTCACCGGCACGGCCAGGCAGGCGATCCAGGCCATCGCAGGTGCGGCGCATCCGGTCCTGTCGAACCCGAAGGTCCGCGCCCTGCTGGAGCGGCCCGAGGTGATCGACGCGCTGAAGGACGACGCCATGCTCGACGAACTCGCGGGCGCCGTCTCGATGCTCGCCAAGGCGCGGCAGCACGCCATCCGGCCGAGCAGCCCGCCGCCGCCGTCCCCGGCGAGCGAGGCCGCACGCCGCTTCGAGGCGTTGCTCGCGCAGCACGCCGACCTGGCCACGTTGCTCAACACCAAGGACGGCGAGGAGGCGTTGCAGGAGACCCTGCGGCACCTTGCCGCCGCCACCCACCCCCCCGAGGAGGAGACCCATGAACCCGTCCCTGCGTAATCCGAAACGTCATGTCCCTGCGTACCAGCGTCTGCACACCCGGTGGGGTTGGCTGCTCGGTCGCCAGCATCGAGGCGGGCGCGAGGCCGCCATGGCCGACTTCGCCGACATGCCCGACGAGCTGCAGCGCTTCGTGCTGGCCGAGTGCGCCTTCGCCCAGGTTCAGGCCACCGAGGAGCTGCGGGTCACGATTCTGCAGGCGTTCAAGGTGGCGCTGCGCGCGCAGCCGGAGGCCGACGGCGTAGGCGACGATGAACCCGAGGAGGACGTCGCCGACGATGGGGGGGACGAGGCGACGGACGGGGCGCCCGAGCCACCGGAGGCAGCGTGATCGCCGGAACGGCCGGGTTGCGCGTCCTGGCGTCGTTTCCCGCGACGACGATCGGCGGAGCGATGCTCGCACAGCACGTGATGCCGGTGCTCGAACCCTTCTTCGTCGAGCCGGCGAAGGTCGAGGGCGGGCGCTGGGTGTGGCTCGTCGAGCTGCCGGAGGGCGTGGGCGTGGGCGCGAGAGTACTTGGCTCCGACGTGCAGCTTCGGGCCGAGGAGGGGCGGCTGGTCGTCGTGCTGCCTCGGGCAGTGGCGGCGGTTGTGGCAGCGCAGGCGAAGGCGATGGGCATCGCGGTGGAGGTCAGGGCGGACCCGGCGGGTGGGGCGATCGGAGTGCCGGGTGGGCGGGTGGTCTTTGAGGCGCCGGCGCTGGGGCGGGTGGACGTCGCGACGGGTCCGTCCGCGTGTGTGGGATCCTGAAACTCTGGCGGAACCGGATCCTAAGACTCTGGCGGGTCGCCACCCTGGGTGACCCTCGAGTACGACGACTGGTACGGATTCCTGGGGCAGAAGCCGATGGTCCAGGCGCTCCTCGACCGCCCCCGTCACAAATGCCACACCATCCGCACCTACGGCCCATCGCTGCGGGAACCCACGGGCTGACACGACCCAGACGCCAATAAGCAGCACCGGTTGGCGCTGGCCCGGAAGGAGTAGCGGACGTGCTGGGCTCCTGCCGTCCTCCGCCCCGGCCCGCAAATCGGATCACGATCTCCGGGTGGTCCAGTTCTGGCGAGCGAAGGCGGTCCAGATCTGGCGAGCGGCGAAGCCCCCGATCTGACGGATCAACGCCGCAGCCCACGCCGTGTCGCTTCCTGCGGGCGACGCGGACCGTCACCCCGTCCGGCAACGCCACGTCGAGCGACAAAGGCCCGGTCGGCCCGGCCGACACCGGCACCAGCGTCAGCCGCTTCAGTCGCACCGCGGGCGACAGTTCACTTCGCCACCACCCGAGCGCGTTGGCGTTCAGGCCGTTCAGCGTAGCAAACTCGGCCATCGTGCGCCTTGAGGCACGCCACGCGGCCACCAAATCGCCCCACTCCTCGCGGGTACGTCGAACACGGGACATCGGCCCTCCCGACCCGCAACACCTACCGGGCGCCGATCGGGGCCCCGAGACGTCCCCATGCTGAGCTCACTGCCGCAACGCGGTGCACGGGCGCCAACGCCAGACATGCCAGGCCGCGGCTCGTCGCGCTTTCCCTATATTCTGCTTTGTTTTTTTTCTGGACAGGCCGATTTGGATCGCCAGGTGGGGTAGGTGACGTTGAGCACCGGCAACGGGTCCGGGGCGCTACAGATCTGGGCCGACCTCGACGTCTGCAACACTGTTCGTAGTCGCCGAGATGCCGCCAACCACAGCGGAATTATCGTGCGTCGCCTCACACTGGTCCCCACCCACCAACACCGAGTGCTCGCCTGTTACCAATCCGCCTTCACCGCCAGCCACTATGCTGTACCGGCCGTACGACTCGCTCGCCTCACCACCCAGGATGACGGCTGCCGACGCTAGCACGTAGTGGTTTGAGCCGCCCACAACCAAGCTGTTCGAGTCGCCGAAGTCACTCACGCTTTGGTACCCGCCGACTATCATGCTTCGGGCGCCACGGCAAGTATTGGAACCACCCCCCACAACGACTGCCCTGTCACCCGATGCAATGTTGGACTCGCCCCCGACGATCACGGCGTGTTCGCCCATCACATCGCCCGCACCGTTGAGCGTCCCGCCAAAGATTGCGGACGCCTCCCCGAGGCCGCCGGTGGCGGTGTTGTCAGCTCCTCCCGCCACGACGTCGTAGCTGCCGCCCTGCACTTCGTTCGACCTGCCCCCGAACACCGCGCCAGCGTCGCCGGTGACGTAGTTCAATGCACCACCAATGACTACGGCGTGCGTTCCGTTGACCAAGTTGTCACGCCCGCCTACCGCCACGGCGTGCGACTTCTGAACGGTGTTCCCCTCGCCGCCGACGACGACCTCGTACTGCGCCTCTGGGTTGGTCGCATCGATAATATTCCCCTGGCCGCCGACCACGACGCCGCTCTCGTCCGCAACTAGGCTTGACCCGCCACCGACGATGACAGCGTGCCATCCGTCGCCGGAACTCACGGTGTTTGAGTTTCCCCCGATGATCACGCCACGGGTTCCGTCCATGACATTACCAGTCCCGCCGATCACCGCGCCGTAGTTGCCACTCACCTGATGGCCCTCGCCGACGATGATGCTTCCATAGCTCGTCCACGAACTGCCCCTTCCGACCACGACATTGTGACTCCCCGTACGCGAATCTCCTCCCTCATTCCAGCCCACGATCAGGTTTCCGGTCCCGTCCGTGAAGTCCGTGTCCCCGAGAGCGTTGCGCACGTGGACGTTCACGCCTTCGAAAACCGCCTCGGTCCCAACCACCGTGAGCACCGCGCTGACATCGTCCACCCACGCGAGAGCAGCCTCGTCGGGAACGTCGACGGCCGTAAGGTAGCCGGCCGCGTCTACGGCATCGAGCGCGATCTCACGCACCGTCAGCCCGGACCCGAAGTCTGACCCGAAGTGTTCGACCACCAGGGCCAATTCGGATTCGACGCTGGCGAGCGCCGCAGCCGTCGCGAGCGGCCCGACCGCTGCGGCCACTTCGGCATCCGTCGCCACGTCGACCAGCGCGTCCTCGGTGAGGTAGCCCGCCTCGACCACGCCGACCCTCGACTCCAACACGGAAACGTCGGCGGCGAGCGCGAAGGCGGACACGTCGACCTCGGGCGGGAGGTCGGCCGAAGTCAGGTAGCCTGCCTCCACTATGGACACCCGCGCGTCGAGGCCCGCGACATCAAGTGCGTGGTCGGTGGACGTCTCGTAGGGTGCGAGCGCCGCGACGAGGTCCACGTCAAGGACGTACTCGTCGAGGTCCACCCCTCCCACCAGGTCGTCGACGGTCACGTAGTCCGCCTCGATGCTCGCGATTCGCGTCTCGTGGTCCGCCACCTGCGACGCAAGGCCGGTGACGTCCGGAACTACGAGGGCGTCCAGGTCGAGGCGCAGGTCGTCGACAAGCACTTGGATCTCCGCGATCGTCGTGTCGTACTCCGACCGCAGGACGTACAGGTCGTCAACCGCGACTTGGTCGACCACCGCCTGCAGGAGCGTCGCCTCGTCACATACGCACGTCCCGTCGGCGCCGTCAGCCCCGTTGGGACCCGCTGGACCGGTGGGTCCGGTCGCCCCGTCAGCCTCCGCGGCTCCGACCAGGCCCTCGCCGGCGAGGGCGGCCTCCACCGCGGCGATCCGGTTCTCGAGGTCGACGGCGGACTCAGGTCGTTCGAAGTTGCATGCCGCAAGCAGGCCCATCAGCGTGACGTACATGGCAGGCTCCGGAGTTGAGGTGAACGGTCAATCGCGAAGTTGATGATGGTTGCAGCGGCGGTGGCCAAACCGGAACCGAAGTGCGCGACGGAGGCTGCGCCCGCGGGCGCGACCGCCTGCCTTTCGTAGGCACCTAACTCGTTCTCGGACATGACCTCGCCGTAAAGCACGGCGCCGTCGCGCGCCGCAACGTTGAGCGCAACACAACCGACGATCAGGCCGGTGCCCGCAGACGCCAGCCCAACGGCAGCCCATCGGGGTTGCAGCCCCTCTTCCGACTGGCGCGTGCGAGCCAGATCGAGGCTCGGTCGCGCCTGCCCAGGCCCCACAAGGCGGGAAGGGTCCAAGGCGGCGTTGAAGTCGAGGGGAGTTCGGCGTGGTCCACGAATCGCGTCAGGTCGCCGAAGTGCTTGAGGCAGTACCGGGCCACCCTTCCGACCCGGTCGGAGGGCGGCAGGGGTCTTCTGGTCACCCCCTCCAGCCACTGTCGGAAGCGATGCAGCACCCGGCCGCTTCGCCGGAGACGGTACGGGGCTAGGCACGGTCCGGTGAGGCGCTGCGCCTCTGCGGCATGTTCCACGGCGTACAGCGCTCGGATGACCCGCGCCCCCTGCACGGCGAGCCCCGGCTGGGACGGCGATCTCACTGGCGATGGGATGCCGGACCTTATTGACTGGAATCCTGAGGGTACCTTAGGGGGCACGACCCACCGGCCCGCAGGAAGGTTCGAGTCCTGTCCACCAGCGGGAGCCATTCCAGATCTGAAACGAACCCTGGGCCCCGGTCCGGGGTTTCGTGCTTTTGTTCGCAGTCTTCGTGTTCACCGCGAACGGGACCGCGAACACCGCGACCAGCCTTGCGGAGCCCCTGGAGCATGCGGACCGCTCGGGTGCCCTCGTACAGCTCGACCTCGATGCGGTCGGCCGACACCGTCACCCGCTTGAGGAGCAGGCCGAGGAACTCCCGCTGCTCGGCGGGCGTGAGGCGGTCGAACACGGTGTCGAAGCCGCGGAGCGCCTGGAGCACCGTCTCCTTGTTGAGTTGGTCGGTCTCCCGGGTGGCGAGCTCGCCCTCCGCCTCCGCCAGGGCTTGCCGGAGCTGCTGGACCCGGGCCTCCAGCTCGGAGAGCATCTGCCGCGCCGTCTGGCTCTCCCCCAGGCCGCCGCGGAGGATCTGCCCGAGCACCTCGTGGGCGCGTGCCTCTGACGCGGCGCTCTCCTTCCGCAGCGCCGCGACCCGCTCGCGGAGGGGGTTCACCTCCTGGCTGGCAATCCGGTTGGCCTCGGCGGTGGCCTCGTCCACCAGCCGGGGGTCGCGGGCGACCTCGCGAACGATGGACATCACCTCGGCCTCGATGGGCTCGGCCCGGACCTGGCGCACGTCGCACTTGTGGTCCGGCACCTTCTTGAACACGCCCACGCAGCGGTAGTAGAAGTAGCGGCCGCCGGCCCCGTTCCCGGCCGAGGTGGTGAGCGCGTACCCGCAGGAGCACCGGGCGATCCCGGTGAGCAGGTAGTTGTGCTGGGACTGGAGCGGCGGTCCCCGCCGGTGCTTCGCGTTGCCTTCGACGACGGACTGGACCCGGTCGAAGACCTCGGGATCGACGATGGCGGCGTGCTGGCCCTTGAACCACTTCTCCTTGTGCGACACCTCGCCGAGGTACAGGCGGTTCTGGAGCATGAGGAGGACCGAGCCAATCGTGAACTTTCCGCCGCCAGTCGCGCCTTTCCGGCGCGAGTGGAACTGCTTCTGGCGGTACCCGTGGTCGTTGAGCCAGGCAGCGAGCGTGTGGGTGGACCGAAGCTCCAGGTACCGGTCGAAGATGAGGCGCACGAGCGTGGCCTCGTCCTCGTTGACCGCGAGGTGTCCGCCCTCGCCCGAGTCGTAGCCGAGCGGCGGATGGCCGCCGTTCCAGAGCCCGCGCTCGGCGCGCGCCTGCATCGCCAGACGGGTGCGCTCGGCGGTCTGCTCGCGCTCCAGCTCAGCGAACACCAGGACCAGCTTGAGCATGGCCCGGCCGACCGCCGTGGAGGTGTCGAAGGTCTCGTTGAGCGACACGAACTGGACGCCCGTCTCCTCCAGGAGGCGGTAGACCTCGTAGAAGTCCAACAGCGACCGAGACAGACGGTCGATCCGGGTGACCAGCACGAGGTCGAACTGCTTGCTCCGGATGCCGGCGAGCAGGCGCTGGAGCGCGGGGCGGTCGAGCGACTTGCCCGACTCCCCCTCTTCGCGGAAGACCTGCCGGACCTCGTGGTGGCCGCTTCGAGACAGGACCGCCGCCTGAAGGCGCGCCTCCTGGGTGTCGAGCGAGCCTTCCTCCTTGTTGGCCTGGATGTCGGTGGAGACGCGCGTGTAGAGGGCAACCCGGACGACGGGGGTGGACATGGTGGGGGGCCTCGTTCGTTACCATGGTTCGGTACCGTCTACATACCCATGGCGAACGAACATGGTCAAGGCCGGGGGCGGTTCAGTCCTCGGCGTCGTCCCCCAGCATCAAGAGCGCCGCGCTGATCGCCCAGGTGGTGGCCGGGGGCTCTCCAGGCCGGATCCGCTTGCGCTTGGTGCGGCGCCCGCCCTTGTCCCGCTCGACCAGGGCGCCGAGCTGGTCGAGGTCCTCGACGATGGCGGTGGCCGGGTGCGTCGGCGCATCCCGCGCCACGAGGTGCTGCCGAATGACCGAGAGGGCAGCTTCGGGCTGGACGTAAGCGACTCGACGCTCAGGATCGACGAGGCCGACGCACCGGTCCCCGCCGGCCTCGCCGTGCAGCGTGGCCCGGCCGGTCGCGAGCGCGGCCCGAAGGTGCTCCAGGAACCAGGTCCCCGGTGACAGATCCTCCATCGCCTGCACCTGGCGCGACGTGGAGCCTTCCAGCCAGGCGTGCAATGCGTCGACCGAGCAGGGAACCCCCACCCCGAGGGAGTCCAGCCAGGCGCTCCACAGGTGGAATCCGGCGACGACCGAGGCCACGGAGCCAGCGATGCGGCTTCGGTTCGGGTCCGACGCCAGCACTTCGAGGGCACGCCCCCGCGCCGCTCTCCACGCCGCCCAGCCGTCGAGCAGCCGTCCGTCATCCTGCACGAGCCACTCGACGAAGCCGCGCGTGGCGCCGGAGAGGCCAGGGAGCAGCTCGCCTATGGCCGCGAGGTCGGCGTCGGACCCGGTGGGGGCCGGCACCTGGAGGATGAGCAGGCGGGCGGCCCCGGCCGCCGAGGTCAGGACCAGGTCCTCGCCAGTGAACAGCGCGGTCGCCCGGAAGGGCCTGGCGGGGACCGGGCTGCCATCCTGGCGGAGGCGCGTGCGGGCGCTCCGGTCCGACGCGCGCTGCACGAAGCCCTCGAAGGCCCGGAGCGCGTCGGGGCCGAGCACCACGCGCTTGGCGTCGTCGATCACCATCAACGCGCCGCGGTAGGCGTGGCCGGCGTCCTCCAACGACAGGGCCGTCCCCCCGAAGTTGGCGAGCGCGGAGCCAGCGGAGAAGTCCCCGAAGAAGCACTGGGCGATGCGCGCGTGGGTGGTCTTCCCGATGCCGGTGTGGCCGCCGAGCCAAGCCAGGAGCGCGCGGACCTCGGCCGGGTGCCGCGACTCCATCGCGGGAGGATCGTGCTCGGCCCGAAGGCCGAGAAGCGGTTCGGTCGCCGCAACTTCATGGAGCTGTACGCGGTCTTCTCGAGCCCGCAGACCTACACGGTCCAGACGATGGCTGGGCAGCCGCTCGGCACACTGAGCCAGGGCTTCGTGGACCGGCTCGTCGAGGGGGTGAGCAGCTTCCTCCTCGCCGGGCGCGCGTGGCTGACGGTGCAGCTCCGCCACGACGAGCGGATCGTGAAGGTCGAGGCGGGGCCGCAGGGGCGCCAGCCTTCGTGGGGCGGGTTCCTCCCGCAGTTTCTCGGGTTCGAGGTATGCCAGAAGATCCTGGGGGTTCTCACCTCGGAGGAAAGCTACCCGTACCTGCACGCCGATGCGGCGGCGGTGCTCGCGGGGCGGCGGGCGGCGTTCGACGGCGTGTTGTCGGAGCGGGGCGGGATCGAGATCGTGGACGGCGAGGTGCGGTGGTGGACGTTCGCGGGCGGGCGGATCAACGCGACCCTGCGGCACGCGTTGGAGGCCGTGGGTGGAGACTGGAAGGTGATCCCAGACAACTTCCTGGTGAAGGTGCGGGGGGAGCACCTCGGGGAGGCGGAATTCCGCGCTGCGCTGGCTCGGCTGCGTGAGCCGACGTTCTGGGAGGACGCGAAGCTGTGGACGCAGGTCGCCGGGGCGCTGCCGAACTACCGGCTCAGCAAGTTTCAGCCGTTGATGCCGGACTGGGTCGAGCGGGAGGTGCTCGAGCGGTTCCTGCTGGATGTGGAGGGGGCGATGGGGTGGGTGCGGGGGGTGGACTCGGCACAGGGTGGGGTGGTCGAATGACCGGCTGGAGCAACAGCCTCGCGCGAGGGCGGTCGAGGGGAGGTGCTCGCCAGAGCGCGTCTACGGCTCTCCGAACGGGCTCTCGCATGCGCGAGGGGTCGCAAAGCCGCTTAGAATCGATGGGTAGCCCTTATCGGCTTTGTTGCAGGACTTGTGAGCTTCACGATGGACCGAGAGCCCGAGCACGTCGCGACGGTGCTCGGATGGGGGGCCGCTGATGCCTGCTCGATTGCGGAGTGCTGGGAGGACGGTCCAGACGACTGCCGCACTGGCAGGTGGATTCGCCACCGCACAGGAATCTCGGCGCGAGGTCGTCGCCCAGTGCTGCCGGCAGCTCCGCGTGCTGTGCACGGAGATCGTTGAAGAGACCACGCAGTACCGGACGCTCAACTCGCTGACGACCCAGATCGTGCACGACTACGCGGGTCGCTTCCTGATGGAACTGCTGCAAAACGCCGACGATGCGCGCTCGGAGCGAGTCGTCGTCGCCTTCCACGGAGGCGAGGGAGGGGAGAGCGCGCTGTACGTCGCCAACGACGGGACGCCCTTCTCGAGCAGGGACTTCCGAAGCCTCTCCGGCTTGGCCGTCAGCAACAAGGACCCCAACGACGACATCGGAAACAAGGGGCTGGGTTTTCGGTCGGTGTTGGAGGTTTCCCGCAACCCGTCGATCTTCTCGGCCAGTCCGGCCTCGCCGACAGAGGACGGGTTCTGCTTCGAGCTGACAGATGAAGTTCGTGAGCTCGTTCACGAGTTTCTTCAGGCGGTTCGGCGAGGTGAATCAGAGGCAGCGGCGACCATCCGCAAGCGACTCGGCGAGAGCGAGGTGCTCTTCGAGCGCGGTGATCGGATGTGGGGGCGACTTCAGGACCGCATGCGGAAGGAACCGGCGCTGGGCCGGGAGGTGCCACAGAACCTGCAGGCGTACATGTTCCCGCTCCCTGCGGCGGTGGATGAACACGTGCTCGCGTTGCGCGCGGGCGGTCTCCGGACCGTCGTCCGCCTCCGCTTGAACCAAGACCGAGCCATAGAGAAGGCCCGGCGTCTCATCGGTCAACTCGAGTCCTCGACACTCCTGTTCCTCCGCCACGTGCGGCACCTCGAGATCCGGAGCGACGTGGTGGACGTAGAACAGCGGGTCATCCGTCGTGAGACTCCACGCCCGCGCCGTGGTGACGGCGCACTCCGGCGCGTCGTCGTGTCGGAGACGAAGGGCGAGTCCGTAGCTGCGAAGCGCGAGTTCGTGATGATCCAGAAGCTCGTTCGCGGGGCGAGGCTGGCGACGGCGGTGAAGGAGCTGCCGCCCGCCTGGCAAAAGCTGCGATCCGCGACGATCACCCTTGCGCTCCCGGCGGACGAGGGCACGAAGGGCGATGCGGGCCGTTACTCCGTGGCGCTACCGACGGAGGTGTCCACCGGTTCATGGCTCTGGATCGACGCCCCGTTCTACGCGGACATCAGTCGAACGGAGATCAAGTTCGGCAAGGCGTTGAACGAGCTGCTCCTCGAAGAAGCCGTCGCATGCGTTCCTGAATTCGTCGCATTGCTACGGCGACCGGGAGGGGTGGTCGACTCAGCGGCGGCTCTGCGGGCGCTGGAGCTCATCGACGCAGCCAGCGTCCTCGGGAGGCGACTCCTCTCGGGAGACGTCCACGACACCGTCTCCGGGATGCAGATCGTCCGGACCGCAAAGGGGAACGGCGGAAAGGGGTGGGCGTCGCTCAATGCCGTGAGGCGGGGGCCGGAGCAGCCGGGGAACGTGCTTACGGCTGCTAGATTCGCGACGCTACTCCCACTGCCGCATCCCGACCTCGAACGCTGGGGTTGGGCCAGCGAGCGCGTCGGACGCCTCGCCGAGCGGTTCGGGGGGGGCTCCCGACCGACAGGGGCCGAGGTCGGGCTGATCGCCGAGACCGCCGCGGAGGAGATTGCCAGGGGCGGCCCGGAGCGTGCCCCGCGCTTTCGTGAGTTGTTCGAGGATCTTGCAGGTATGTTGCCATCCGGGGCACGGGAGCAGCTCGAAGGGCGTCGGCTCCTGCCCGACCCGAAGATGGTCCTGCACAAGGTCGGTGCGGAGCGGCCCGTGATCTACGAGTCGCCCCGACGTGGGCGCGACGGCGCTGACCTTGTCGACCTCGTGGAGTCCCTCCCCGAGTGCGTCGCCCAGCGGGTCGTATTCCTTTTGCCGGCCGCCCTCGGACGTGCCGAGGACGGCCGCGCCGCGGTCTTCGTGCGAACACAGAAGCTCGTTCATCGCTTTCATCGTGCTGAAATCGTGAACCGGGCGCTCGCGGCCGTCTCCAAGGACAAGCGCCTCACCCTGGCGCAGCGGCGGGAAGTCCTGAGGTGGTCGTACCACTTGTGGTTCGTCACCCGGCAAACGGATCAGGAGGCGCAGGAGCAACCCGTACGGTGGCGTGAGATTCACGTCCCTACCAGCGAAGGGTGGCGACGGGCGGAAGGGGTCTACTTCGGAAGGGGCTGGCCGGTCGGCCAGGGCGAGATCCTCGAGCGCGCCCTACCACCCGAAGCGCACCGGTACCTCATCCGCCCCGACCGGTTCATCGCCGAACTGGGCGACCCACCCGCGATGGAGCGTGGAGCGTCCGCGACGGAGGCATGGTCGGCGTTTCTCCGGGATGCACTTGGCATCAGGGTTCGGCCCGCGGTCCAACTCTTTGCGGCCGATACGCAGGCCCACCGAGCGGGAAGTCGGTTCTACGGCTGGAAACAGAGGCTACACCCGGAAGGCGGGCTCGCCAACCTCGCGAAATATCCTAAGGACTCGTGGGCCTCGTTCCTGGTCGCCCTCGGCGACACCCAGGTGGCAGGGTTGCATTCCGTCAGTCGGATATTCGTGCTGGATGGCCAGGCGCGGATCGACGGCCTGCTCGACGTCACGGCGGAGCGGGCTTCCGCCCTCGCCCAGCTCCTGTGCGGAAGCTGGCGGGAGTACAAACCCCTGCTTCACGCATCCGTTCGCCGCGATGACTTGCCCGGAACCAAGACGCCGGTGATCAGCCCACTGGCAGTGCACCTTCGCCGGGTCGCTTGGCTGCCGGCCCTGACAGGGACGGCCGGGGCATGTGCGTTGGCGTCTGCGACGGATGTGATTTGGGTGCCGGTAGAGAGACTCGGTGCCGAGGGTGCCCTGCCCGGGCCGCTCGATCTCCTCCCGCACCTGCCCCGCGCAGTGGCGGCGTGTGAAGGCATCGCCGCCTTCGCGGCGGACGTCGGCGTCAAGGCGCTCTCCGATCTGAGCCTCGCGGAGTGCTGTAGCTGGCTGGCCTGGTTCGAGAACCGCTACTCCGCCGGTGTCCCGGCGGAGCACGCGAAGGCGTACCGTGGCCTCTGGAACGAGCTGATTGAGCAGGCCAGCCGCCAGTTCGGCCTCCTGCCCGAGGGTGCCGCGCTCACCGCGCCAGCTTGGGGGAAGGTCCTGGTCGAGCAGGCCGATGCGCAGGGCCGGGTCGTCGTCTCGCTCCGCCGCCCGCAGGTGACCGCTGGGGAGGGCGCGGGAATGGTCTACATTGCGGACGACCGCGCCCGCGGTGTTCAGCTACACGGAAAGGTCGCGCTGCTCGTCGGGCCCGTCTCTGGCGAGGCGTGCGCCGCAGTGGAACGGCTACTCGGTGCGCGATTCGGCAACGGCGCCATCCGGCGGGTCTCCGCTCTCCGGCTGGCGCCCCGCGCGAATGGTGAGTCGATCCCGGAGGCCAGGCTCGCGCTGGCCCCGGGGCTCCGCGAGGCCGCACCCTGGCTGCTGAAAGCCACGCTGGCGGTTCTGGCCTTCGGTCGCGCCGAACCGATGGCCACGGATGGCGCCCGCTTCAAGGTGGCGCTGCGGAGCCTATGCGACCTCCGCGTCGACCTCGTTGACGCGCTCGCGGTCGCCGTCGTCGGCGAACGGGACGTCGCTCTACCGTCCCGGGCGTTCGTGTGGGCCGAGCGCAACGTCCTGCTGGTGGACCGGGACCGAGGTGATCGCTTCGTCGAAATCGCGAACGCGTTCGCGACGCACCTGGACGTCCGCGACCTCGTCGGCGCGGTTGCCCAGCGACTTTCCGACTTTCTGATGTGTGGCATTGCGAATCCGCCGGGTGCACAGGCTCTGGAGACCGCGCTGCTTGAGAAGGTGCTCGATCCCGAGCAACTCGCCAGGGTGACCGCCGCCTTGGAACTGGACGAGTACAGCCCCCTTTCGCGGGCGCTCCCGCTGCTCCTCGGCATGGCCAGGAGGCGAAGCGCCGCTGGCCCGAAGGCCCTCGCCGCGTACCGGGCCAGCTGGAACCCGAAGGACCGGATCGCGTCGTTGTCCGCGGAGTGGTGCCGCCTCAACGGCGAGGACGCCATCCCCAACAGCGCGGAGAGACTACTCGAGAGGGCGGTCGCGGGCGACCGTGACTCGGAGATCTCCCGAGCGGCGTGGTTGGAACTGGGCGTGTCCCTGTCGTCCTACAACGTAGCCCGAGCGCTAGTGGCACCAGGTGCGGCACCTGTTCTGAATGCCGAGGCACCTGCTGAGCTCGAACGCGTCCGTGAACGGCTCCTCCCGGCTGCACGCGCGTTGCTTCGCGAGCGGCTGGCCGCGGCGGGTGCCCGAGGTGAATACCGCAGCCGGCGTGATCTGCTCGAGGGCCCCATCTCGGTACCGGAGACGCTCCGCCATACCTGGACGCCGAAGCTCCGAGATTGCGTGGCCGCATGGCTGCCTCTCCTCGCGGGCACTCCGGACGGCGAACCACCGTTGTGGACACGGGAGCTCCTGCCGCGCGGAACAGAAGACCTCGTCGAACTGGTCGCCCGGGTGGAAGCAGTGTTTCACCCTCGTGACGACGAGGATTCGGTGCGTTCCAAGAACATGAAGGCCGCGCAGGCGGCCGGCGAACTGGTTCAGGTCATCGGCCTCGCTCGCTGGCTGCGCGAGCGTTCGGACCCACCGCCATGCGCGCTTTGGCGGGAGGACCCGGTCCTGTCGTCGCTGAGCGGCCACCCGGACCTCGATTCGCTGCTCGACTTCGAGTGGACGAGCGCGGCCGAGCTGGCCGGTTGGCTCGCGCTGTGGTGGAAGGCGGAGTCGCTCGACAAGTTCGCGGATGTCGGGAAATCGGTTTCACCGAAGGAGCTGCGGCTGGCGTGGTCTGTCGACGACACGGCAGTCGCGAGCGCGAGCGCACGTCGCGACCAACTTCGGTCGGGAAAGCAGGAGATGGCTCGCACCGCGGTCATTCTTGGTGCTGCCTACCTGGCCCCGACCGGCGACCGCTTCCCCGGCCTGTCCTCTTTGATCGACGAGAACCTGAACCCGGACCTCGGCGCCGACCTCGACCCGACCGCGCCGCCGCAGCTGAAGGCCCCGCCGAAGCCTCGACCGCCACCGAGCGGGGGCGGCCACGCGCGGACCGTCTCGGGAGAGAAGTCGGGAACCAACCTGCTCGTCGGTGGCGTAGGCGAGTACGTGGTGCTCCGCGCGCTCAAGAAGATGAGTCGGGGGCGGATCACGAATTCGGCGTGGCGGAGCGGGATGCGCAGCCGCTTCCTCGACGACGGCGTGAGCGGCGACGACGAGCTTGGGTACGACTTCGCCTTCACCCTCGACGGGAAACAGTACGAGGTCGAGGTCAAGGCCACCGCGGGCAAGACGACCAACTCCGTTCAACTCGGACCGTCCGAGATCGCCCAGGCCGAGCGTTCCGCCGCGGAGGGCTCCGGGGTGATCTGGCAGCTGTGGCTCGTGACCGGTGCGCTCGCCTTCCCGACGATCCACGTGCTGGGAAATCCCTATCTACCTGCACATAGGCACGCGTTCACGGTCCAGCCCATCGGGGCTCGTGTCCTGTTCGGGTTGATGGGATGAGGCGAGTCTGGCTTTGCTCCTACGCCTTGGCGGGTCCGAGCGTCTCCGTCCGCAGCTTCGTCCGACCGTGGCAGTCCACCGATATCCCGGAGTTCGCCGCCTACGCCTGGCAGGACGAGGCCAAGTCCATCCGACGCGCAGCGCGGGTCTGGGGATCGGGGGCCTCACCCTCGACCCCCGGACGTGTACCGCGGTGAAGCTCACGAACCCCGAGCCGCGGACGCTACTTGTGGACTCCCAGGAGCGGGCGCCAGTGGAGTGGCTGCTCTCCGCTTCGCGCCGATGGGCGGATGAAATGGCCGAGGACGATCTCCGAGTCTTCCGCCCTCTCCCCGGACATACAGGGCGTGCGCACCAATGTCCTTGTTGGCGTCGCGAGGCGGGCGCTGCGCGAGTCACGCCGGCAGCCAAGCCGGCGGTGTCCGTTTTTCGGTCTATGGAGCGTCTCCAGGGCATCCCGGATCCGGCCACCCCATGACCTACACCAATCGCCGCATCGTTCTCGTCGGCAACGGCCCCGTCACCGACCTCACCGCCTCCGCCTTCATCGACGGCCACGACCTCGTCGTGCGCTTCAACAACTTCGCGGTCGGCGGCCCCCGCGGGACGCGGACCACGCACTTCGCGTCAACCTTCCACAAGGACGTCACCGCCCGCCCCGGCGACCCCGCCGTCGCCGGCCTCACCGTCACCTTCGTCGGTGGCCGCCGCGCCGGCCCCGTCTACGACGCCTGGCGTACGCACATCGACGAGGACTGGACCCACGCCTACGAGGATCTCGCTCGCGATCTCGGCAGCGGCCCCTCCGCCGGCCTGGTCGCGCTTGCCTGGATGATCCGTCAGGCCCCGGCCGAGATCAGCCTGATCGGGTTCTCGTTCTGCCAGGACATCGCCACCAACGGCAACCACGCGCCCGGCGACGTAGGCGCCAAGGTCCAGCTCTTCCACAACTGGCCCGGCGAGGTCCGCGCCTTCCGGCATCTCGCACGCACCAGCCCGGTGCCGATCCACGTCGGCGAGGATCGCGTCGCCCTCGCCGACGAGCTCGTGCGCCCCACCGCCCCGCTGGCCGTGATCATCCCGACCTGCGACCGCCCAGCGCTGCTCGCCAACCGCTCGCTGCCCTCGGTCGCAGCGCAGTCGCGGCGGCCCGACGTCGTCATCGTCGTGGACGACTCCCCATGGCGGACGCGGCGGGTGAACCGGGAGATCGTGGCGTCCTGGCAGCCTCGCGGGACGCGGGTGACCTACCTGGAGAACTGGCGCTCACCCGGCGCCGCGGGCTCGTGGAATACCGGCCTCCACCATCTTCACCGGACGCTTCCCGGCTGCTGGGTCGGCCTGCTCGACGATGACGACGCCTGGCTGCCCGACTACCTCGCCCGGTGCGTCGGCGTCGGGACGCTCGACGGGTCCGACATCGTGGTGGCCGGGCTCCTGCGCCGCACCGGCGCCGGCCCCGATCATCCCCACAGCGTTCCCGTGGACGGGATCACCGCCGCCGACTTCCTCGCCGGCAACCCGCACTGGCAGGGCTCGAACACGTTCGCGCGCCTGGATGCGCTCCTGGCTGCGGGAGGCTTCGACGAGTCGTTCGAGAGCACAAACGACCGCGACCTCGGCCTCCGTCTCCTGGACCTGCCGTGGCTGCGCTGGTCGTTCGTCCGGGAGCACCTTGTCGCCCACTACGCCGAGCCGGGGACCGACCGCCTGTCGGTCCGCGGTTCGCCGCGCAAGCGGGCCGGACTTCAAGCCTTCTTCGCCAAGTATCGCGGGAGGATGCCCGAGCCGGTCCGGGCCGCGTTCATCGACCGTGCCGACCACCTGTTCGGCGTCGACGAAGCCGCGCTGCGCCCCGACGCTACCCCCCCGTCGCTCCCGCTCGCCGGCCCTCGCGGGCGAGTCCCCTCGCTCGTCCTCGGCACGATCAGCTCCCCCGAGATCGAGGTGACGCTCGGGTTTCTGTCCGCCGTCGCCGGGCTGGCCGCGCGGTCACCGGGAACGACCATCGAGCTGGTCGTGCTCGACAACGGTGGTCCCGACGAGGGGGTGCGGGGGCGCCTCCTCGAAGGGCTCGCCCGGCTCGAAGCCGAGGCCTCGATCACCTGCCATCGGCTCGCGGGAGCTGCCGAGCGTTTGAGCATCGCTGCGGCCCGGACGCGCCTCCAACGCGGCTGCTACCAGGCCCTCCGTGGCCGCCGCATCCCGGTCTGGCTCCTCGACGACGACGTGCGCTTCGACATCCCGACGGACCGGGGCGAGCACATCGACTGGGGCCACGTACCGGACCACCTCGGCTGGATCGCGGACCTCCGCGACACCGGCGCCGACGTCGTGATCGGGTCCGTCACCGGAGAGCCACCGCTCCCGTTCGCGAGCACAGTCCGGGTCCAGGTCGTGGATCTGCTCCACAACCTCGAGTGGATGTCGGGCTTGGCGCCCTCCGTGGAGCGCCTCGGATCGATGAGCTGGTCCCACCCCGGCGCCGACGCGCCTTTCCCGTCCCGGCACGCCGAGAACATGGCGTTGCGTCGTCGCTTCCGGGACTACTACTACGACCTGTCCCGCGTGGACACAGGCCAGCTCGAACGCCCGTTCTGGTTCGAGCCCCGGCGGCCCGCGTCCACGGTCGGCGACGCCTTCCGCGAGATGGTCGGCGCGCTGGATGGGGTCTTTGCGGGGCGGCAGGTCTTCCGCCCGCTGGTCTGGTCGCCCACCGACCCGTCGCAGAACCTGCTCCCCGGGTTCAACCGGGGGCCGAATACGCTCGTGTTCCGGCCGGAGTGCCTCATCGAGCTCCCCAACGCCGCGCCGCGCCTGGCGGGCCAGGACACCCGCCGTAGCGACATGAACTGGTCGTTGCTCGGGCATTTCGTGGAAGGCTGGCGCGTCGTCACGGCGCCGTTTCCCGTGCGGCAGGACCGCAGCGCGCTTGACGCACGACGGCCGACCGACCACCGAAACCTCGTCCTCGACGTGTGCGGCTACGCGGTGTTCTCGGCCCTGTCCGACCTGCTCCTTGAGCGCCGGGCGGCCCAGCAGGCCCGCGGAGTGACCCGGCGCGGTGCCGACGTGCTCGACCTCTCCGGCGACGAGCTGGCGACGGCTCTCCGCCGGACGGAGAAGTACATGAACGAGCGACTCGTCGCGTGGGAGACGAGCCACCGCCGGGTCGCCGCCCTCTCCCGGGCATTGGAGAGCTACCTGTTCATCCATCGCGACAAGAGCCGGCAACGCTGGCACTTCTGGCTCGACGACCCCTCGTTCGCGCCGGAGGTCGGTCGGCTGTCCGCGTTCGTTCGACGGCTTCGACGGGAGTTCGAGGGCCGGCCCGACGAGGTGTCCGGCGCGGTCCTCGACTTCGACCGGGCCGACCTCGCGCGCTTCTTCACCCACCTCCGGGACGACCTGGAGCGCTTCCGCGCATCGACGATCACCGAGAGCGCGGCGCCGTGACGCGCACCTCCGCCGCGATGGCCTGGCTTGGGGAGCACGCCGGCGTCGGCGAGCTGCGCGTGCTCGGCGAGGGGCAGGAGGCCGTGGTCCTCACCGACGGCCGGCTGGTCTACAAGTTCTTCGACCGATGGAAGCCACGCGCCGAGGACGTCCCAGGTCCCGACGCGCTGGTCGCCCGGCTTGCGGACGGCGGGCCATGGCAGACCCTGAGCCCCGTCGAGGTCCGGTGGCGCGACGACGGATTGCCCGTGTTCACGTACCCGTTCGAGCCGTCTGAGCCCTACGCGGGCGGGCACGAGGACGACTTCGTGACCTTCCTCCGCGAGGCCACCGCCGCCGGCTTCGTTATGTCGAACGTCCACCCCGACAACTTCGTCGTCACGGCGCGCGGCCTGCGCCTCGTGGACTACGGCGTCAGCTTCCATCCGTGGACCGAGGAGGGCTTCCTGCACATGGCCCGCCGCGCCTGGCTGACCCTGCGCTGCCACGGCCGCGGGGAGCTGAAAGGCCTGATGCGCGCGGCGCTCACGAACCCGGCGCTGCCGGAGCTGGACGGCTTCGACGCCTTCTTGGAGCGGGTGCGTGGAGCGCCCATCTCGTGGTCGCCGGCCGTGCTCGGCCAGCCACCGGACGGGCTTGTCCCGCTTGGGCAGGAGGCGACGCTCGACCCGCGCGTCGTGTCCATCGCGATGGCAGCGAGCCCCGCGACGGTCCTCGACTACGGCTGTGGGAAGGGCAAGGTGACCGAGGAGCTGGCACGCCGCGGCGTGCGCGTCACCGGGTGGGATCCCGACGCCGGCCGGCTTGCCCGGTGTCGGGGGTACGGCAGCGAGGTCCGGTACCTGGACGCGCCGGACGCGCTGTGGGCCGAGGTTGAGCGCTTCGATGTGGTGATCTGCTCCATCGTCGCCTGCATCGTCGAGGACGATGATGTCCCTCCATTGCTGGCGAACCTGCGCCGGCTCGTCGCCAATGGCGGGCGCGTCGTAATCAGCGTCTGCCACCCGTTCTACAGCCTCTCCCACGGCTCTGAGATCCACCGGAAGGAGTCCCCGGAGCACGCGCGCTACCGGGATCGGTTCGACGTGCACTCCATCGTCCGCAACACCGGGCGCGGGGTGCGGGACATCCACCGCCCCTGGGCCTGGTACGTCCGCAGGCTCGCGGAGGCCGGGCTCGGCGTTGTCGGCGTGGAGGAGAGTGAAGGCACCTCGCCCGAGACAGGGTGGCCGCACCCCGACTACCTGATCACGGTCCTCGAACCACTCCCGTTGCCGGTCCCCGAGGTGTCGGTGGTCATCCGCGCCAGCGCGCTGGAGGCCGACACCATCGATGCCCAGGTGCGACACATCGTGCGCCAGCTCGGCGGCAGCACGCCGCTGCAACAGCGTGTCGTGGCGGTCGATCCTCGGACGGATGGGTTCGCACGCGTCCACGGCAAGCCCGACCTGGAGGGGCTCCTTCGGCGGCTCGACATCCTCGTCAGGGAGGGCGTGGTGGACGAGGTGATCGTCGGAGCGGGAGACGTGGAGGCGGTCAACGACCGCTGGTTCGGCCTGGCCGCCCCGGCGGCCTGCGCCGCCAACGGCCAGGCGGTGGCGACCTCGTTGGCCGCGTTCGAGCGGTGTCGGCACCCCTACATCGTGGCCGTCGATGCGGACGTGATGATCAGGCGGGAGGGCGGTCACGACCCGGTTCGGGAGGCCATCGCGGTGCTCGCCTCGGATCCCGACGGCGTGACCGCAAGCCTGAACATCACGCAGGCCGAGGACCGGCCGTGGACGCGAGGGGCACCGGACGCCCCGCCGCGCGTCGAGGTGCGGGGGGCGGTGTTCAACCGGGATCGCCTCCTCGCGGCGCGCCCGTTCCCGAACGGCGTCGAAGGCGGACTCCTGCGCCTGCCCTGGCACCGGGCGCTCGACGCCAGGATCCGCGACGCCGGCCTCGGAAGCTGGCGGGGCGGCGACCGACGAGCCGGGTTCGTCCACCCCCCGAACGCGCTGAAGGAACCGTGCGAGGAATGGCTCGACGTCCTCGACCGCGTCGAGGCGGGCTTCGTCCCCGCAGAGCAGGCCGGCCACGTCGATCTCATCTCCACTGGAGCCGCCTGGCGGGGGCCAAAGCGGGCCGAGCCGTTCGTGTTCGTCATCTGCGGGCGGAACGTGGAGCCCGGACCACTGCGCCGGTGCTTCGACTCGCTGCTCGCTCAGCGCGGTCCCGTGTGGGAGGCCGTCGTGATCGACGACGCCTCGGACAACGGTGCCGCCGAGTACCTTGACCTCCTGGCCCCGTCCCTCGGCGAGCGGGTCACGATCCTGCGGAACCGCATGCGGCGCGGCATGCTCGCGAACCTTCACCGCGCCGTGCATCACTTCGTGGCCGACCCCGAGGCGGTGGTGCTCACCCTCGATGCTGACGACGCCCTCATCGGGACGGGAGCACTCCTGCGCGTGGCGTCCGAGTACGAGCGCGGCGCGGACATGACCGTCGGGTCGATGCGTCGCACGGACAAGGACGTGAGCTATCCGGCGGACTTCTCTGACCCGCGTGGGCGGCGTGGTGGCAACGTCTGGCAGCACCTACGCACGTTCAAGAAGCGCCTCTTCGACCGGATCGACGAGGACGACCTCAAGCTCGACGGCGAGTGGATCGAGCTGGCGAACGACTGGGCCTTCATGGTCCCCATCGCCGAGATGGCGGAGCACCCCGTCCACATCCCCGAACCGCTCTACCTCTACGAGCCGTCGCCGGACAAGGCGACCCGGGAGGCGGACAAGACCGCGCGCGAGGCCACCATCGCCCGCATCCTCGCAAAGCCGCGGTACAAGCGCGGCGGAGGTCGGAGCACATGAGCCGCGTCCCCATCATCGCCGTCATCGGAGACTCGCGGGTCGAGGCGGGCGATGCACGCGACCGCTTCGCGGAGGACGTCGGGCGCCTGATCATCGACCGCGGCTGGCGGCTCCAGACCGGAGGGCTCGGCGGCGTCATGGAGGCTGCGTCCCGCGGCGGCCGCGCTTCCGCCCGCTGGGTCGCGGGCAGCGTGATCGGCATCCTGCCCGGCTGGGATCCGGAGGCCGCGAACCCCTACGTGGACGTGGCGCTCCCCACCGGGCTGGACCACGTCCGAAACGTGCTCGTCGGCCAGGCGGACGCGGTGATCGCCGTGGGCGGTGGGGCGGGCACGCTCTCGGAGATCGCGCTGGCCTGGATGCTGTTCCGGCTCATCGTCGCCCGGCGAGGCGAGGGCTGGGCGGGACGACTCGCGGATCAGCGGGTGGACGAGCGGGTGCGGTACCCGGACATCGTGGAGGATCGGGTCTATGGGGTGGACACCGCGGAGGAGGCGGTGGCGACGGTGGAGCGGTGGTTGCCGGCGTATCGGCGGCGGCACGGCGGGGTGAGGCGCCGAACACGAGAACAGCCCCTGTGAAGCAGCCATTCGTCAGCTTCCTCATGACCCGACGCGGAAAAATGCGCCGACGGGGGAAACCGTGCCCTTCCCACCCGCCTATGGTCGGCAGAGGTACCCCCCATGTCCCGCATCCGCATCAACCCTGACGACCAGCGCCGCGGCTGGGAGACCTACCCCGCCGCGCAGGCTTACGAGCGCCAGGTCGAGTCCACCGCGGCAGGCCGGCGCTCGCTCGCGCTCCGGAATCAAGCCCATCCGTTCGCCAACCGCAACCAGGATGATCAGGCGCTTCCCCTGTACAAGGAGGCGCTCTCCATCCTCCCCGACGACGACAGCGCCGCGACCTGCTCGGCCCGCCTCGACCTCGGGGTCTGCTACCTGAGCTGTTCCGGGGTCGACCGCGACAACCTGGCCGAAGCGCGACGACTCCTCGAACGTTGCCTCACGTCGCCGATCTGGCGCTCGGATCCGAAGCGGGTCGCGCTCTCACAGGATGCGTTGGGGCAAGCGTTCCGCCGGCTCGCGGCCTACGCCCGGGACAAGGAGTCTCGTCGCCAGACCGAGGCCGCTGCGCTGAAGAACATGGTCGAAGCCTGCCTCGCGGTGAGCCGGCTCGGCACCATCGGCTGGGTGAAGGCCTCCTGCTACCACCAGAACCTCGGGAACCTCCTCCAGCAGCTCCGCCGCCACGACGAGGCCGTGAAGGCCTACGACGAGGGGGTCCGGTTCGCGCGAGCGGCCTTCGAGCACCGCCACGAGCCGTTCGTCGCGCACGCGCTCTCCTTCCGGCACGATGACCTGCTCGCGGACGCGCTCGTGAACCTCGCGGAGGGGCTGGTTCGCCGCGCGACCAAGGGGGACGCCGAGCGGGCGCTCCGGTGTGCGGAAGAAGCAGGAACGCGCGGGGACCCCGTCGCGACGGTACGAGCGGCGATTGTGACCGCGCGGGCGTACCTCGCGCTCGGCCGCCCTGCCGAGGCCGCCGCGAAGTTGCGCCGACTCAACTCCACGGTGCTCCGGGAGGAGGACATCTGGGGGCTGTTGGAGGCGGCCGAGGACGCCGGCGCTGAAGATGTGGTGCTCGCGGTCGCCCACCGAGGGATCGCCGATGCTCTGGCAGAACGCTGGTACGGGCTCGCCGATCACGTTGCTCAGAACGTCGATCAGCGGGGCCAGCGCTACGGGCTGGCGCTGGCACAGGCCTACGCGCGCGCCGGGCGCGCGGTCGATGCCTTCCTTGCGCTGGAGAGCGTGTCGGGCTTGTCCTGGTACGACCGGGTGACACGGTACTACAGGCCGGTTCCGCCGGATCCGCTCGCCAGCGCGGCCGGTGCCATCCAGCACCTTCACGCCCAATACGCTCGCGATCTGGATGCGGAGGCCGGGCGGCTCGCCCACCTGCCGCGGAGCGGGCAGACCGAGATGTTGGCCGAGATCGCCCGGGGGATCGTGGAGCCGGACCCCGACATGGTCGAAGCCCGGGACCGGCTCGACCCGGCGGTACGCAGCGTCGCCGACCGGATCGCGCTCGACACCGCAGGGCGCCTCCGCACGGCTGCCGCCGCAGCGTCGCCAGTGACCGCGGTGCGGGATGAGGCGCAGCGGCACGCTGATGAACGTGAGCGCCTCGAGGGGATCATGGGGGCGCGCTGGCCCGAGCTCGCGGCGAAGCCCGTCTGGGGCCGGGAGATGGACGCGGGTGATCTCGATGCGATCCTCGACGAGGAGGTCGGGCGGGTCCTCGTCAGGGTTCACCTGTCGAACGAGCTGTTCGCCGTGGCACTCTGGCGGGAAGAGGGCGTCACGCGCGGCCGGATCCTGCAGCGCCCCGTCGTCCGCCAGCCCTGGGTCACTCGCACCCATGAAGTTGGAGGGAGTCTCGACGAGGCCCTTCGGGCGCTCGACCTGACTGAGGTGCTCCCCGACAATGCCCAGCATGTGGTGCTCCTTCCCTCCCTGATCGCGATGCGCGTGCCCTGGGCGGCGACTGGCCTGACCCCTCTGGTTCAGCGTTGCACGGCGATTTCGATCCTGCCTTCACTCGTGGCGCTGTGGGGGCGCCAGACCTCCTCCGACCTCCGCAGCGGCACGCTGACCGTGGTCCCCGGCGCGGCCGCCGAGCGCTCGACCCGCTTTCACGCCGTGGTGCTGGCCGCGGATGTTCCGGAGGAGGTTCGGCTGACGGAGAGCAACGCGACCTCCGAGCAGCTCCGGGTACGGGTGGCCGGGGCAGACGTCGTGACCTTCTACGCCCACGGCGATGGCGGTCCCGAGGCCGAAGACGCGGGGATTTTCCTTGCGGATGGCCTCCTGGAGCCGATGGGGGCGGGAATGCACTGGGCGGGCGTCGAGCGTGTCGAGCTGTGGGCGTGTCGCTCGGGGGTGAACCTCCCCACCGACTGGTTGACGCCCATGGTCGACGACGGGTTCGGGCTCGATGTCGACCTGCACTACCTCGGCGTCCGAAGCACGATTGGGACGCTCTGGGACGCGAGCGACTTCGTGACCGCCTGCCTTGTCCACCGGTATCGGGCCGAGCTCCGAGGGGGAGCACTCGCGCCGCACGCACTCGCCGCGGCACAGCGGTGGTGGCTGGCGGACGCTGTCCCGGACATCGAGCGGCGCCTGGCCACCGAGCCGGAGGAACGCGCATTCGGCAGCTTTCTCGCCGACCTCGGGGTCCCCTCCACCGGCGTCGACACGACCGGTTCGCGGCTCGGCCCGGTCGACCCGGACCGGCCCCTTTCGAGCGGAGAAGTCACATCCCGCATTGTCAGCCTCCGCTCCGCGATGTCCTGGGCCGGATACCGATTCGTGGGCGTGGCGGAGCGTCGGCCAACCGCGCACCCCTCGGTCCGCACGACGCTCACGGACGCCGAACGCGCGGACCTGGCAGCGTTCCTCCTGACGGAGCCACCGACGCCCGTTGGCTTCGACGACGCCTGGGACAACTGGATCGCGGAGACACGACACGATGCCGGGGCGCCCCCAGACGTCCAGGCGACCGTCCGCGTCGCCCGGCTCTACGCTGACCGGAGGCGCTCCAGCCCGGCGCACAACCTCCTCCGCGGGCTCGCCTGGCTCCACGACGCGCTCGCCCACCCGTTGCCCCCCGAAGACCGTCGCGGGCTCCAATGCGAGGCCGCCTGGATGTGGACCGAGCTCGCCATCGGCGGATGCGCCGACGAGGCGGCGTTGGCGGTCCATCAGGTGCCGCCGGGGCTCCTGCCCCGCATCGAAGCGCTGCTCGACGACGGCGTCGAGTCGGCGGCCATCCGCGGCTGGGTCGAGATCCTGCGGTCGTCGCCCGATGGCAAGCCAGCCGCAGCGCGACGTGCGTTTCGCAGCCTCCAGGATCGGCTCGGGGAGCCCGGGCTGGACCCCCACGCCCGGCTCCGACTCTGGGCCTGCGCCGGCGAGCTGCTCCTGCTCGGAGGACCAACCAGCGAGGGCGTCGCCGTACTGGAGGCCCTGGAGCTGGGGGAGCAGCTCGCGGCGCTGGACGCCGTCCGGACTGCGCGATGGGCGCTCTTCCTGTCGCTGTGTCACGACCGGCTCGAACATGGCGGCGGTGCGTCCGCCGCCGGTGGATCGTCGAGGGGGCCGGTCTACCGCTTCAGCATCCCGCACCTCCCTCAACGGGACGTGGGGCGGGCAACCCAGTTGATCTTCTTCGCCATCGACGTTCCGCACCTCCGGTTCAACGCTCTCGACGAGGCGAATCGCGCGCTGTCGCTCATCGAGGAGGCATTCTGGGGGCAGCCCTCCGACGAGCAGGCCGTCTACCACAAGACGACGGGGTCGCCCGGGAGAGCCTGGCGTGGCGCGGGAGGCGCCCAGCTCACGTCGTCCGCGCGCGAACCGGAGGCCCAGGGCCGGGCGGTTCACTACCTCGCCTGGCTGCAACTCTCCGCCGACCTGCGGGTCACGTCGCTCGGTGCGCTCGGTCGTCTCGCCGCCGTGTTGGGGGACGAGGACAGTCCTCCCAGCCAGCTCTGGCACTTCCGCTGGGCGCGCGACTTCGTGGTCGGCGCGCTGGAGGATGTGGTGGGCCTCCCCGGACTCGAGCCCGGGTTCGACCCCTACGAGAGCGGGAACACCGAGCTGCGCAACCGCCTCGTCGAGGAGGGCGGCGACCACGCTCTCTGGCTGCTGACGCACGCGGTGGATGACTTCTGGGAGCAGGAGTTCCCGGCGCGGACAGCGGCGATGTCCGCCGAACTCCAGCTTCGATGGCTGGAGGAGAAGATCGAGCGGGTGCGGAGCGCGCATGGGGGGCTCCCACCCGACGCCTCCGCGAAGGCGCGCGAGTCCGAGGCCATGCTGGATGACGCGCTCGATCCTGGTTTGCGGGTCGCCGACATCGAGAAGTCCCTCCGCGAGGTCTCCCCCGACGAGGTCATCCTGGGGCTGACCGTGGGGGTGATGGGGGACATCCTCGCGTTCGCGGTCTGGAACGACGGACGCCAGCTCCAGCAGCGGGTGTACGCGGGACCGGCGTGGAGCGGCCTCCTCGCGCGCGACGCCCAGATGGCATTGTCGGCGCCAGCGGAGTCCGACTACGGCCCACGCTCGGGAGACGCGCCAGCTCGCGAGCGGGCCTGGGGTCAGCTCGTTGCCATCCTCGAACCCGCACTCCGGGCCGTGTTGACCGACGCGGTACATGCCGAACGCCGTCTTGCCGTCTTCGCACCCGGCCCGCTTCGCGCGATCCCCGCGGCAGCGCTTCCTCTCGCGGGCGCGCCACTCCGGCAGCGGTTCGCCTCCGTCGCGCTCCTCCCGGACCTGCGCTTCGGACGGTCGATGCTCACCGAGGTGGTGTCCGCCACGCGGCCGCTTGTGTGTACCTTCGGCGAGGAGCGGGTTCAGGGCGAAACGGCGTTCGGCGCCGCCGCGATCACCACCCTTCGTCGATGGTTTCCGCCCGACGTCGTCACCGAGCCGCGAAAGCCCGTCGGGACAGATGTCGTCGAGGTAGAAGCCATCGACCAGGGCGGACCGCGGGCGGCTGTGGTCCGGTTCTACGGCGTCGGCTCGCCCGCCGAGATGACACCGAGCAGCGCCGGACTCCGCCTCGGGGGGGATCGCACGTTCAGCATCCAGAACATGCGCCACCTCACGCTCGGGCGCTGTCGAGCCGTGGAGCTGTGGGCCGCGACCAGTCCGATGGGAGAGGTGTGGGGCGTGCTCCACCACGGGACGGACACGCTCCCCCCTCTCGTGCGCGGGTTCCTCGCCAGCGGGGCGCACGGCGTGCTCGATCTGGCCTGGCCGGTACACGACCTCGTGAAGGCGCTCGTGGTGGAGCAGTTCGCCATCCTCCGCGAGCGGCAGAACGGGCCAGACAGCCTGCTCCTGGGCGCGGCGATCTGCATGGTAGGGGAGGTTCTCGAACGCTGGCGCTCGATGTCCGCGGGTTTCACCGACGTGCGGATGGCGCTTCGGTCACTCGACGACTTCCGCAGGTATTCATCGAACTCCAGCGGGCTGGACCCGCGGGCCGTGGTCCCCTTCGAGCCCCTCTTCCAGGCGCCATGCGTCGCCATGTCCGTGAGCGATCTCGTGGGGCTCCTCAACCGTCCCTCGCAGCTCGCCGCCTTCCGGTGGTGGGGGCGATAGTCGAACCCATGGCGAAGTTGCCGCCCACCCTCGCCGATGCCGGGCTGCACGGCGCGAGCCATGTCCACGCTGGGGATCCGTACCCGCCGATCACCGACTGGTCCCCCGGCGCTCGCGCGGCCCTGGTCGCCGCCCAGGAAGACACAATCCGCTGGCTGCTCGACGAGGCGTTCACGGTGTTCCTTGACGAGCCTCAAGCATCGCTCAGGGCCTACGGGTTCCGCGGGGACGATCCCGTCAGCGAGGCCGTCGACTTCTGCGTGGCGCGCTTCCGGGACGGGAGCTTCGACGGCGCCCAGATCCACGCTCGCGACCGGAGCTTCCGCATCTTCACTCGCGTCCAGTTCTGGCTCTCGCAGAGGGTCGGCGAACCCCAACGACGTCGCATCGAAGGACAGCGGCAGCGTCGTGAGGATGCGGATGTTGAGGTTGAGGACGTGCGGGGTGCAGGAACGTCCATCGAGGATGCCCCTACGTGCCAGGCCGTGGCGGCCACCGCGAAGGCCCTCTGTGCGCGGACCTGTTCAGGGGTGCTCCGGTACTGGCTGCGCGGGAGCGCCCCCATGCGGGCCGCCTGGTTCGGGCACGAGACCGCGTCCGAGGTCGTCGATGACGAAACCTCTGCGAAGGCCCAGTCGTTCTACACCGCCGACGCCCTGTTCCGGTTCTCTGCTCTGTTGGTGAGGCTCGTCCCCGAGAGCGGGGGCGTCGCCGAACGCGCGTGCGTCGAAACCTGGTTCACTCCGTGCAGAGACGTGGCGCCGTTCCAGGTACCCGCCGAGGAGGTGGCACGTCGTCTCGGCCTCGACTCGGCACGCGCCGCCACCGGCCACCGCAGGGCGGGGTTGGGCTCGCTGATCCGGGCGGTGCTGACGGCCGCCGAGGCCACCGTAGGGAAGGTAGACGCCATCGGGGCGGTCCTCCGCCAAGGGCTCCGTGCTGGCCTGTTGAACGCCTACAGGCTCGAGGATGAACACGAACTGGCGCAGCGCTTGCGCGCCTTGCCCCGGGAGTTCTGATGCCGGCAGACCTGGACGAGATGCTCAACGGCGGCGGGGAAGATGCGGACTGGCTCGCCCTGATCGCCCGACCCGACGCGGAGCGGGCTTGGACCCGCGCCCGAGAACGTAGGGCGGCGGTGGACCAGCTCGCCGAGGTGGCGGTCGGGAGCCCCTGGCTCGCCGGGTACCAGCTTGCGCTCAACCGCGCCCTGCGGCGGACCGCCCCGTCGCCCACCGCCCCACCGGCGCTCACCGTGGGCCCGCCTGAATTCGCCGCCGTCCTGCGTGCGGGGCCGGCGCATAGGTCGGTCCAGGTGCGGTGGGGCGAGCGCGGGGTTCACCACGTGAGCCTCGGGGATGAGCTTCGCCTGAGCGCACCGGAGGGGGCAGAGATCTGGTACGCCACGGCCGGCGGAAGCGAGGCGCTCCGCGGCCGGCGCTGGCGTGTGGAGGAGGGCGACCTGCCTTTGCTGATCGTGGTTGCAGATGCGCGGGGTGCGAGCATGACCGAGGCCCTTGCGCACGCCACGCGGGCGGCGGGCTGCCTTTTCGTTGGGGAGCGGGAAATCGAGCCGTAGTCGGCCGCCTATCGGGGTCAGCGGCCGTGCCCGGCCGCCGTACCCGGAGGCCCCTTGCTACTCGAATCCGTCAACTTCCACATCTACAAGCCGTGCAACGAACACTGCGCGTTCTGCTTCGCCACCTTCCGCGATGTGGAAGGGCAGTTGCCGCTCGACGATGTGCTCCGCGTGGTTGGCGAGCTCCGCCGCGCGGGGGTCCACAAGATCAACTTCGCCGGCGGGGAGCCGACGCTCTACCGGGGGATCGGCACCGTGATCGAGCACGCCAAGGCGCTCGGTCTCACCACAAGCATCGTCACCAACGGGGCGCGGCTGGATCCTCTCCTGGACCGGCATGGAGCCTCGCTCGACTGGGTCGGTCTCTCGGCTGACAGCAGCGACGAAGCCGTGCAGCAAGCCCTCGGACGCGGGCGAGGCGACCACGTCGAGCGGACCATCCTGCGGGGGGACCTCGCCCGCCGGGCCGGCGTCCGCGTCAAGCTCAACACCGTCGTCACCGCAGCGACCTGGCGCGAGGACATGGCGGCCTTCGTCAGCCGCGTGGCCCCCGAACGGTGGAAGGTGTTCCAGGTTCTGCCGATGAAGGGCCAGAACGATGGGCACGTCGAGGACCTCCTCGTCACGCCTGAGCAGTTCGCTGCCTTCGTCGAGCGGCACCAGCCCCTGGCGGCCGTTGGGATGGCGCCTGTCGTCGAGGACAACGATGCGATGCGCGGCTCGTACGCAATGATCGACCCCTTGGGCCGCTTCTTCGGCAACGCCACGGGGGAGCACGTCTACAGCGAGCCGATCCTGGAGGTGGGCGTCGCGGCGGCGCTCGCGCAGGTCGGATTCTCCGCAGCGAAGTTCGAAGACCGCGGCGGGAGGTACGCGTGGTAGCCGGGCGGGTGGCGATCCTCGGTGGCGATGGCCGGAACCCGGAGCGGTGGGCGGCTCTGGGTGAGGTCGAGATCTACAAGGCGCCGAGGGACGGGGGGAACGGGGAGATGAGGCGCCTGGAGTCGGCGATCAGGGCCGGCGGGATCGCGAGGGTCCTGGTCATCGCGCGGTTCAACGGGCATTCTGGGATGAAGCGCCTCCGAAGGCTCTGTCGGGCCCAAGGTGTGCGGTTCGGGGTCATGGTTGGGCACCCCAACGCCCAGGTCCCGACCCAGCAGTCCGCAGGGTACCTTGGCGGCGCACCGCATGTTGATGGCGGGAGTACCTGACAGCAATGAGCGAACACCGTAAGCGGGCGCGCACCCTGACGCGCATCACCAACCTCGTGACACAGGGCTCGCCCCCGCCCGACGCCGCCGAAGCGTTCGTCTCGGCGCTTTCGTTGCCGCAGCTCTCCGCAGCGGTCTGGGCGTCCGTCATGCCCCCGGGACTCGCCGCCCCCAATCCGCGCAGTCCGGACGCGGAGGCCGCTGCGCCGCCGGCGCCGAGGACGGCCGGTGAATCGCCCGACGCGTGATCATCGTCGGGGGCGTCCGGCGCCACCATCGTGAGAAGGGCCCCTCGTTCACGGTGTTCGCAGTTCCGTCGGGAAGACACGCGCTCGCGTGAGCCATTCGCCCCCCACCGCGGCGCCGGGCAGGAGGCCTACACCGACTCCGGTAGGTCCGCCGGTCCCGGGGTGTACCCGCCCCGACCGCGAACACTGCGAACGGCAAGCACCTGGGTCACCCGAGCACGACTCACGCCAAGGTGACGTGCGAGGTCGGCTCGGGTTCGGATCACCTCGCCGTCGATCATCGCGAGGTACCTCTCCGCCCTCTCCTCGTTGGTCTTCCTCACCACCTTCTCTTTCTTCTTCTCTACCTTTGATGAACTAGAATGAAGAGATCGGGGCCGGCGGAAAATCATGGTCAGCCGGCTGTCGGCAGTTCGTACCAGGTCGGCTTCGGGGAGCCATCTTGGACGAGCGCCGCCAGTCACGGCGCTGGCGGCGTCATTCGCCCTGCACTCTGCGATGGATTCGGCAACTAGATTGATTGGTTCGCGCCGCTCGACCTCGGGCGAGCCGCCGCGCCAGGTCGAGTTCAACCGGATGAAATTCAGCCGGCGTCGTTTCCGCTCGGGCGTTCGGCCTGGGTACATCTCCGCGGCCTTGTTCGCGACTTCCACGAGGGCCAAGCCCTCGGCGATGTAGGCCTGGTTCTCGCTCTCGTGGCGCTCCAGCTTGCGGCGGACCCGCGCCTGCTCACCCCGCCACTCGGACGACTTCCGCTCGAACATCTCCGCCGTGATGCGCCTGTCGAGTCCCCTGGTCCTTCAACTCGCAGGCGCCGGACGGTTGCGCGGGAACATGTACTCGATGGTCAGCTCGCCTTCCTGGGCGACGACCCGCTTGACCCACGCGCGCAGCGGGGTGCGCCGCTCGTCGACACTCCCGCGCTCCAGCACCCCGCGCAGGTCCGCGAG
>SXGT01482537.1_pt1 | contig 31121 bp, 31 predicted proteins | sample 3176221 | NCBI WGS metagenome assembly SXGT01 (sample SAMN11356862, study PRJNA531348) | freshwater metagenome | isolation source: freshwater sample F1-120 | place: China: Fuxian Lake, Yuxi | collected 2017-12-25
CGCCGGGTCGAGGTCGGCGAGCGCCAGGCCGTTGAGCCCGGTGCCGGCCATCACGAGCAGGGCCTCCTCCCGCTCGGAGAGCGGAACGGGGTCGTAGGGGGACGAGTAGTTGATGACGTCACTCTCGACGGTCATGCCGAGGCCGACCCGCCGCGACTTGCGGTCGAAGACCGACTGGAAGTACGGGTACGTGAGGGCGTCGGTGAAGCCGAGGGGCGCGCCGGAGACGATCCCGAGGGGGTCGGCTTCGGTCGTCATCGTCGTGTCTCCTTGGCTGCCGGGGCGGATCGGCACGCACGCCGTGCCGGATGCGGCGAAGGACAGGAACCCCGGCGGCGGGATGCCGACCGAACCGCCACCACGGCGCGGGCGCACGCGAGGCCCCCGGTGCTCGGGCGGATCCCGGCTCCCCCCACGCCGCATGCGGGTGCGATGCGCCGACCGCCGGGAGAGGTCAGTCGGTCTGGAAGCCGCCACCCGTGGAGTAGGAGACGGCAGCGGTGGCGCCGCCCGGGGGAAGCGAGAGGGTGATCGACGGTGCGCCCGGGGGCGTGATGACCCTCCCGGTCTGCAGTTCGGCCCACGTGGGCAGCCCCTGGGTGACGAACAGGGTCAACCCGCCCGGGGGCTTCATCGGGAGGACCTGCCCCGGCTCCACGACCGCGGCGGTCATGGGCGTGGGTGACGATACCGTCACGCCGTTCGTCACCACGGACCCGGCGAGCCCTCCGGTCACCGGCAACGGGCTCTGATTGACGAGCCCGACGAGGCCACTCAGGTATGGCGGGCCCACCGCGATGGTCCCGGTCGCCCCGACGCTGCCGCTCTGGCCGGGCGCCACCAGACCGACGGCGTCCGGGACCACCGAGAAGTTCGGTACCACGTCGGCAGCCTGCGGGACCAGCACGCCGCCCGACAGCACCATGGGCGGCTGCGCGGTGTACACCCACGTGGCGTCCGTGAATACGACGGCGTTCACCATCTGCGGCTGGAAGGCAATGCTCAGCACCTGCACGCCGGCGGCCCACGGCATGGGCACCCCGGGTGACTGCATGTTCGCCCACGATCCGGCGAAGGCCATCCCGTTCATCCACATGGACCACAGGGCGCCCGGGCGCACCACGAGCGAGATGGCGCGGGTGCCCGGCGCCGCGATGTCACCGGCGATCTGGTGCTCACCCGCCTCCATGATGACCTGGGCGGTGATGCGGTCGTGCCCTGCGCCGCCCACCAGCATGTCCCGGCCCGAACCGCCGTCCATGCGGTCGTCGCCGGCGTCACCGAACGCGGTGTCGCGGCCGGCACCGGTCCGGATGTCGTCAGGGCCACCGCGCCCCAGCACCACGTCATCGCCGGCACCGGTCCGGATGTCGTCGGCCGCGGGCGAACCGCACACGATGTCGGGTCCGGCGCCCGTGCGCACCGTGGCCCCCGCGCGCAGGCGGATGATGTCGCGCCCGGGCGTGCCGGTGATGACGCCGCGGTCCTGCGTGGTCGTCACGGGCAGGCCGTGGCAGGTGGCGCGGGCCGTGGCGCCCGCGCCGACGACGGCGGTGCACGCGGCGAGCGTCACCGGCAGGGCGAGGGCAGTGGCGCGGAGGGTCCGCCGCATGGGACCCATGTGTAGCCGACCAGCCGTGCGGGTCATGTGGCCGTTCCTCCCCGGGCGGCGTCATCACGCGGGTGGCCGGGGCGTGACCCGGGTCCCTCCCCCGGCAGGAACTTCGTTGCGTCAATTCCGTGCTCGGCGGCGAGGCGCATGAAGGTCTCCCTCATCTCCTCGGGGTACTCCGGGAGGTCCTCCTCGGCCAGCACCTGCTCGGCCCGGGCGCGGATGTTCGGCCCGAAGTCCCAGTCCTCATCCGCCATCAGCCGCCGGATCTCGGCGGCCGGGAACGCGAGCAGCCCGGGGTCGCGGCCGTGCTCCCCGGCCAGTCGGGTGATCTCCTCCACGCGGCCCGCAACGGGGGCCTGCTCCTGGATGAGCCCCTTGCTGCGCAGCATCTCCACCGTGGATGGCTGGCACTCGAAGGGGGTGCCGAGCGCGTTGTCGTGGAAGAGCCGCTCGAACCTCAGGCGGGGACGCTGGCCACCGGCCTTCGCGTCCTCCAGCGGGTAGCCCACCGCGTGGCCCCATGTGAACTTGTAGTTCGGGGGCAGGCCCATGGCCTTCTCCACCCCGCCCGGCTTGCGGCCGAAGGCGATGAGGATGTTGCCCACGCCCACCCCGACCCCGGCGGCAATCGCGTTGGCCACGGCCTGACCGGTCTCGAAGCGCAGGAGGATCTCCGTGCGCTCGGGCGGGAAGCTCATGAGGCGCGGGATGGTCTGCGTCATCGAGAACTCGTAGTTCCACCCGTGGTACTTCGTGGCGGCGCCGACGAGGCTGAGGCCCGAGATGCCGTCCACGGCGCGGCCGTACCAGGTGTTGATGTTGGTGAGCCACAGGATGAGGTGGGAGGCCTGGTTGATGATTTGCACGTTGAAGCCCGAGACGCACTCCTCGAGCTCGTCCCACGCGTCGCACTCGTCGCGCCGTACGACGATCGCCTCGGTCGCGTTGATGTTGCCCTGGCAACTCGCGAAGCGGGCTGCCTGGAGCATGGTCTCGATCTTCCACCGCTCGACCTCACGGGACGGGTCGAAGTAGCGGATGCTGCGCCGGTCGCCGAGTGCCTGCAGGATCGGCAGGTCGGGGATCTGGCTGGCGGGGGGTGCGTCGTTGTCGGCCATGGGTCTGCCTCCGGTGGTTGGTCGCGGGACCCGCGCCCGGCGGGAGCCGGATTGAGCGTACGCCCGGTGCGCGGCGGCCGTCCGCAGCGTCGTGTTCCCTTTGCCGCGTGAGCCGGCCCAACCCCTACCCCACTCTCGAGCAGAAGGGTGGGGGCCGTGGCGCACGCCTTCCCTACATGCCGGGTGTGGACGGCCTTCGCGCGCTTGCGGTGGCAACGGTCTTCATCTTCCACGCGGGCGCCGAGTGGCTGCCGGGCGGGTTCCTGGGCGTGGACTTCTTCCTGGTGATCTCCGGCTACCTCATCACGTCGCTGCTGGTGGCCGAGCAGCGCTCGTCGGGTCGGCTCGACCTGTGGCGGTTCTGGCTCCGGCGCGTGCGGCGCCTGATCCCGGCGTTGCTGCTGGTGCTGGCGGGCACCCTCATCGCGATGCTGATCCTCCACTGGGAGGAGGTCTCGCGGCTCAAGGGCGCGGCGCTCTCGTCGCTGGCGTACGTGACCAACTGGTACTTCATCGTCGCCGACGTCCCGTACTTCGAGCAGTTCGGCCGGCCCAACGTGTTCACGCATCTGTGGTCGCTGGCCGTCGAGGAGCAGTTCTACCTGTTCTGGCCGCTCGTGCTGGCGCTCGTGCTGGTGGTATTCCGGATGCCGGTGTGGGTACTGGGTGTGCTGGCCGCCGGGGGCGCCGCCGCCTCCACGGGGTGGGCGTGGCACCTGTACGACCCGTACGAGTTGCCGTGGCGCATCTACTACGGCACCGATGCCCGGGCCGTCGGCCTGTTCGTCGGCATCGTCGGGGCGGTGCTGCTGCCCCCGGGCCGGCTCACGCCGATGGCCTCGCGGCTGGGGCGGTGGGGCATGGAGGTCGTCGGCGTCGCAGCGCTCGCCGGGGTGATCTGGTGCATGTTCACGATCAACGAGTTCGAGTCACCGCTGTACCAGGGGGGGTTCCTGCTGCTGGCCGTACCGGCCATCGCCCTCATCGTCGTCTCCGCGCATCCGCAGTCGTTCATGGGGCGCTTCTGGGGACTTCCGCTCCTCGTCTGGGTCGGTGCCCGCTCGTACGGCATGTACCTGTACCACTGGCCCGTGGTCATGCTCATGCGCCCGGGCGACGATGTGCCCATGTCCGGCGCCCCCCTCGTGGCGATCCAGGTGATCCTCATCGTCGGCATTTCGGCGCTGTCCTACACCTACGTCGAGCAGCCGATCCGCCGGAACGGCCTCACCGGACTGCGCCGGGCGTTCGCGACCCTCGACGGCAAGTGGCGCGCGCACCCCGCGCAGACCGTCGCCGCGTGGACGGGCGTGCTCGCGGTTGTCGCGCTGATCGCGCTCGTGGTGCTGGTTCCCTCCGTACCCCCGGTGCCCGGCATCGGCTGACCCGGGCGGTACGCTGCCGGGGATGACGATCACCGCACGCGCTTCCATGTTCCTGGCCGCCGCCGGTACGGCGCTTGCTCTGGCCGCTCCGGCCCTGGCCGCGCCGCAGGCCGCCACTCAGGCCCGGTGCACGGCCGCCACCGCCGGCGCCGCCATCGGTGACTCGGTGCTGTGGATGTCCGCCGTCAACTACGGCCAGAAGGGCGCCCTGCAGCGCGCTCTCGGCGGTTCGTCCGCCACGGTTGACGCGAAGACCAGCCGGCAGTTCCAGGAGGGCATCTCGGCCATGCGCGCGGGCATGGGTCCCCGTGCGTGCGCCGTGGTCATCGCCCTGGGCACGAACGGTCCGGTCCGGCCGCAGCAGTGGAAGGAGATGATGGCCGTGGTCCGGCGGGTGCCACGGGTCGTGGTCGTCAACACCTACACGCGTGATCACCGGACCCGGCGAGACGGGCAGTCGCAGTTCTGGATGGAGGCCCTCAACCGCCAGATCGCCGGGCTGGCATCGAACCGGAACGTGCGGGTGGTCGACTGGTACGGCCCCGCATCACGCAACTCCTCGCTGCTCGAGCCTGACGGCGTGCACCCGAATGCGAAGGGCTCGAAGGAGTACGCGCGGCTCATCATCGCGGCGCTCAAGCAGCGGTAGCCGGTCGTGCGCCGGGCGCTCGCATCCGGGGCCTTCCTGCTGCTCGCCGCTTTGCCGGCGACGGGCCGGGGGACCCCGGTCGCACCCGTCGCACCCGTCGCACCCCATCTCATATCGGCCACGGTCACGCGGGACGGATCGCTCATGACGGCGCGTGTGCGGTACCGCCTCCCGCCCGGCGTGGTCGGCGAGGTGCGAACGGCGTGGCGGGCCTTCGCGGGGCCGCGGTCGTCCCTCACGCTCGACCAGGTTGCCCACGGCGTGCGGTGGGTGGCGGCCGTGGGTGGCACGTACGCCTTCACGGCGCGGGCGCGGATCGGGTCGGGGACGGATCGCAGCGGCGGGTTCTGCGTGGCCCCGGACTTCGCGGCCCTCGGCCTAGCGCCGCTGCGCGCGGCGTGCATGGGCCCGGCGCAGGTGCTCCGGAGGGCGCTGACGGCCCGTGTGCCCGAGGTCACGGTGTTCGGCGACTCGGTGGCCGCCACCTTCGACTGGGTTCCGGGTACGCGCGAGGCGATCGCCGAGGGGATGTCCGTGCGCTACGACCTGCGCTCGTGCCGGCGCCTCATCGCGGCGCCCTGCCCGCCGGATCCCCCGAGCGTGCTGTCATCGGTGCAATCGCTCCCGGGGTCCCTGGGGGATGTCGCCGTCATCAACGTGGGCTACAACGACTGGGAGGGCACGTACGACGTGCCCCGCGTCATGCGCGCGCGGCGCGCGCGCGGGGTCCGGCGCGTGGTGTGGGTGACCCTGAGGGGGATCCAGTCGAGTTACCGGGGGATCAACTCGGGGATCCGGCGCGCCGCCGGCCGCAGCGGGCGGATCCAGGTGGCCGACTGGGATCAGGCGAGCCAGGGGCAGGCATGGTTTGGTTCGGATCACGTGCACCTCACCACCGTCGGCGGGTGGGGGCTGGCCGCCTTCACGCGCCGGGAGATACGCGAGGCGCTCCGGTGGCTGCGCGATCACCCGGAGGCGTGATGCGGCGGGCCGTCATCGCGGGGATGGCAGTGGCGGTCCTCGTGGCGGCGCCGATGGCGGCGGGCGCGGTCCCGCTCGGCGCCCGGGGCACCGTGGCACCGGATGGCCGGGCGATGACGTGGCGGGTGTCGTACCGCCTGCCCACGGACCCCGCGGCACCGGTTCGCATGCGCTGGGTGGCCTACGGGGGCGCGCGCGAGGACCGGCGCCTGCGTCGTCGTACCGCCGGTGAGGTGACGCTGACCCCGAAGGGTGGGGTCATCACGTTCACGCGCCGGGTCCCGGTTCCCACCGCCGGGCCGATCAGCGGTGGCTTCTGCGCCGACCTCGACGTTCCGGTACCCGGTATGACCGCCGCTCCCCGATCCTGCCCGACGAGACCCACGGCGACCCGCGACCAACTGCCCGCCCGTGTACCCGAGGTGACACTCATCGGCGACTCGGTGGCGACGGGTCTCGACTATGTGCCGGGTGGTCGCGCCACGGCCACCGGCCGGTGGTCGGCAATCGTTGACGTAAAGGTCTGCCGTCGCCTGATCGCGCCGCCCTGCCCGCCCAACCCGCCGAGCGCGCTGTCGGTCATCCGGTCGCTGGCCGGCGCCCTCGGGGACGTCGTCCTCATCCACGTGGGCTACAACGACTGGGGCGCGGTGTACGACATCGGCCAGGTCATGAAGGCCCTGAAGGCGCGCGGCGTGCGCCGGGTCGTGTGGGTGAACCTGCAGTCAATCGCCCCGGCCTCGCCCGGCGTGAACGCCGCCATTCACCGCGCCGCCGGGCGGTACCCCTGGCTGCAGCTGGCCGACTGGAACGCGCACAGCGCCGGGCACGGGTGGTTCGTGGGGGACCGGGACCACCTGACGACCTCGGGCGCGTATGCGCTCGCGTCGTTCTACCGGGTCGAGATCGCCCGGGCCATCCGGGCGCTGCGGGATCCGCCCGCGCCCCGCGCCACGTAGGCCATCCGGTCCCCACCGCCCCCGGCGACCCGGACCGCGCCCTCCCCGGGGCGGGTCGTTTCCCCCTCGGGTTCCACTGCGGTCGGGGGCCGCGACGTGACATGGATCGCGCCCTCCCCGGGGGTCGCGGTCACCGGGCGTCGGCGGCGCCCGGCTCCCCGCCGGTGCGGTTCGGCTCCCGTGGGCGGCCGCGGCGCTCGGCGATCACCCGGTCCACCCCCACCTCGGTGACGCAGCGGGAGCGGCCGAACCGGAGCGTGGTGACCGTGTTGCCGGGTACCGGGTCGCCGAGCACGCACACCGCTGGGGACGGCTCACAGGCGGCGCGGGGGAACGCGCTCCGCACGCGGGCGAGGCACGACCCCACCCCGATGCCGTTGGCCATGCGGATGCCGCGGTCGGTGACGGCGATGCCGATCACGCGCCCGCCCGCCCCGTCCCAGCGCCGTACCGAGATACCCGGCCACGTCATCTCGACGAACGAACCGAGGTCGGTCCTCACGCGCCGGCGGGCCGCCGGCCTGCCCAGCACCTTCAGCACCTCGCCCTCGCTCATGCCGAGGCGCACGCCGCCCGCGCCGACCCCCGGGACGACCCCGTGATCCGGTGTCGGCGCGCCGAGGGCGGCGGCGGGTGCCAGTGAGGCCATGGCGAGGAGGGCGCGCGAGCGGTTGGGCATGGATGGATCATCACCGATGTCCGCGGCCACCGCGGCCCCGCGGGTTCCCCGGTCACCGCGGGTCAGGCGGGGACGCCGATGATGCCAACGGGGTCGGCGGCGGCGGGCCCGGCCCCCCGCCCGGCGGCCGGATCGGCAGCCTCGCGCGGGGCCGGGCCCGGTACGGGCGGCCCGTCGGGGTGCCACACCGCCCGCCGTGGGTCAGTCGATGATCTCCAGGGGGTGGCGTACCTCGACATCCGATCCGATGGCCCGCAGGTGGTTGTGGATCTGGATCGCGCAGCCGGGATTGGCCACGGCGACCACGGGCGCCCCGGTCGCGATGATGGCGCGGGCCTTCTGCTCGCCCAGCGTTGATGCCATCCCGGGCTGCAGCACGTTGTAGATGCCGCCGGCGCCGCAGCAACGCCCCCCGTCGCCGAGGTCCACGGGCGTGGCGCCGGCGGCCCGCAGCGTGCGCCGCACCTCGGGCCCGATGCCCTGGGCATGCAGGTGATGGCAGGCATCGTGCACCGCCACGCGCTGGTCACACGGGCGCCCGGGCGGCGCGTCGATCTCCACGGCGTCGCGCACCGTCGCCGCCACGGCCGCCGCCCGGTCGGCCCACTGCGGGTCGTCCGCCAGCAGGTGGCCGTAGGTGCGCATGTGGGCGCTGCACCCGGCGCTGTCCACGACGATTGCGCTGGCCCCCTCGAAGTCGGTGATGCGCTCGCGCGCCAGCCGGCGGGCCGAGCCCACCTCGCCCGCGTGCGCGGCCAGGGCCCCGCAGCAGCCACTGCGCGTCGGCACCACTGCGCGGAATCCACCCCGCACGAGCGCGTCGATGGTGGCCCGGTGCACGGGGCGGAACGCGATGTCCATGACGCAGCCCGTGAGGAGCATCGCCACCGGCCCCTCGCCGCTCGACGCCGGCAAGGGCGTGCGCAGCCCGCGCACGGTCACCCGCGGGGTGGCCATGCGCAGGTGGTGGGGCAGGAGGCGGTCGAGGCGCAGCCCCTGCACGATCGCCAGGACCCATCCCATGAGGCGCGTCAAGCGCCGGTGCCCGATGACCCCGTCAATGCCCGCGCGGCGCACCCAGCGCCCGCCGGCCCCCCGCGCCGCCTCCGTCTGGATGCGCGTCGCCTCGATCAGCCTCCCGAACGGCACCGAGGAGGGGCACGCCGCCTCGCAGGCGCGGCACGCGAGGCATTCATCGGTGAACCGCGTGAAGTCGCCCGCGACCGGGGCCTGGCCGGCCTGTACCGCGCGCATGGCCGCGATGCGCCCGCGCGGGGATGAGGTCTCGAGGCCGGTGACGCGGTAGGTGGGGCAGTGGGGCAGGCACAGGCCGCACTGAACGCAGGAGTTCAGGTCGTCATGGGTGGGTGCCGGGATCCCGGGCCTCCAGCCCGTGCTCATGTGGGCTCCGGCGCGGCGGCCGCGAAGCGGCCGGGGCAGAGGATGCCGGCGGGGTCGAAGGAGGCGCGGATGCGCCGCATGATGTCGGCCCCGTCGGGCACCGGCCCGAAGGGTTCGGCCCGCAGGTCATCCGGACCATCGCTCACCTGGGCATGACCGCCGTAGAGCATCGCGAGATCACGCACCGCGGCGACCTCGCCCGCCGAGGCCACGGGAACCCGGCAGATGCCCGTGCCCATCCAGGCCTCGTACGCCCGTCCCGTCCCGGACAGGTGGCGGACGAACGCGGGCAACGAGGCCGGGGGCACCCCGGCCTCGACCATCCCCGGCCCGCCGGGAGCCGTCGGCTCGATGCCAGTGACCATCCCCGCGGGTGGCACCACGTCACCGGGTACTCCGGTGAGGCACACATGCACCGCGCCCCGGGAGAGGATCACCGCGGTCGGACGGTGGAGGTCCCCCAGCACCCGTTGCCCGACGTCGAGCATCTCACCGTCGTCGCCCCGGGCGGTGAACCACTGCTCGGCCATCGGCAGCGGCCAGAGCCGCAGGGTGGCCTGCACGATCACGCCCAGTGTGCCCAGCGACCCGGTGAGCAGCCGGGGCAGGTCGTACCCGGTGACGGTCTTCACCGTGCGTCCGCCCCCCTTGACGGTGCGCCCGTCACCCGTCACGACCACCACCTCGAGCAGCGAGTCGCGCACCGGGCCGAACCGCAGGCGCCGCCGCCCGGTGACCGCCGCGGCCAGGACCCCGCCCACCGTCGCGGCGGGCTGCGCCGGTGCCTGCGGCCAGCCCTGGCCATGCTGCCCCGCGAGGTCCAGCACCTCGCCCACGGTCACGCCGCCCTCGACCGTGATGGTCATATCGTCGGGGATGTGGTCCACCACCCGGTCGAGCCCGCTGGTGCGGATGACCTGATCCGCCGCGAAGGGCCACCCCCGCCGGGAGTGCAGGCCGGCACCCCGGATGTCCACCACCCGTCCGGCGGCGGTGGCCTCCGCCAGCGCGGCCGCGAGTTCCGCGCGGGTGCCCGGGATCAGATCCACGTGCCCTCCGGCACCTGCGTGTCGGCCAGCCCCACCTCACCGCACCGGGTGCCCGTGGGGAGCACCTTCCCGGGGTTCATCCGTCCGCCGGGATCGAAGGCCAGGCGCACGCACGCCTGCGCCTCCAGATCGTCATCGGTGAAGACCAGCGGCATGTAGTCGCGCTTCTCCACACCGATGCCGTGCTCGCCCGACAGCGTGCCGCCCATCGCCACGCATGCGCGCACGATCTGGTCGCCCGCGCGCATGGCGCGCTCGGTCTCGTCGGGGTCGCTGCGGTCGAGCGCGATGATGGGGGGCAGGTTGCCGTCGCCGGCGTGGAACACGTTGAGGCACAGCACGCCCTCCCGCGCGGTGATCTCGCCGATGGCCTCCATGATCTCCACCAGCCGCGTGCGCGGCACCACGCAGTCGTGCAGGTAGTACGAGGGCTTCACCCGCGCCACGGCTCCGAAGGCGGTCTTACGGGCCTTCCACAGGAGCGCGCGCTCCTCCTCGTCCCGGGCCACGCGCACCGTCCGCACCCCGTGTCCGTGCGCCACGCGGTGGACGACCTCGGTGAACACGTCCACCTCGGCGGGGGTGCCGTCCACCTCCACCAGCAGGAGCGCGGCCGCGTCGGTGGGGAGCCCCGCATGCACGAACTCCTCCACGGCCAGCGTCATGTTGCGGTCCATCATCTCAAGGGCCGCCGGGATGACCCCGGCGGCGATGACGGCCTGCACCACGGCCGATGCCTCGGCCACGGTGGCGAAGTCGAGCAGCATCGTGCGTACGTCGGGCGGCAGCGGCGTGAGGCGCAGCAGCACGCGCGTGACCACGCCCACTGTGCCCTCGGCGCCCACCACCACCCCACGTAGGTCGTAGCCGGGCGGGTCGGGCGCCGCGCCCCCCAGCACCACCACCTCGCCGTCCGGGCGCACCAACTCCACGCCCAGCACGTGCTGCACGGTCACGCCGTAGGCCAGGCAGTGGGGGCCGCCGGCGTTGGTGCCCACGTTGCCGCCGATCGAACACGCCTGCTGGCTCGACGGGTCGGGCGCGTAGTGGAGGCCCAGATGCGCCACGGCCGTGCTGACATCGAGGTTCAGCACCCCCGGTTGCACCCACACGCACGCATTGGCCTCATCCACGTCGCCCATCGCATTCATGCGCGCCAGCGAGACCACCAGACCGCCGTCGAGGGGCACCGCCCCTCCGGTGAGCCCCGTACCCGAGCCCCGGGGGGTCACCTCGACGCCGGCCGCGTGGGCCAGCCGCATGCAGGCGGCGACCTCGGCGGTGCTCCGGGGCAGGGCCACCAACCCGCAGTCCCCGCCGACCATTGACCCGTCGTGCGCGTAGATGTTCCGCGTCAGGTCGCCGTCGAGCACGCCGTCGGGTCCGAGCAGGTCACGCAGGCGGTGGGCCAGCGCGCCGACGGCCGCGGTCACGCGGCGCCCGCGATCACCATGCGGCCGGCCCGGGCCCCCGCGGCCCCCGTCGTGCCCATTCGGCGCACCCCGCTCACGCCGCGCCCGCGATCATCGCACCGGCTGCCCGGTCGGCAGCGGCCTCGCCCGCCTCGATCGAGGTCACCACCGTGCCGCCGCGGGCGAGTTCCAGCCCGTCGAGCGACGCCAGCCACGTGGGGGCCAGGGCGGCCTCCTCGCCGCGCCAGGCCTCGACCAGGGGATACGCGCGGGGCAGGCGCACGACCTGCAGCGCCCGGAACGCCGACGGGTCGTCCACCCAGCCGAGGGGATCGGCCAGCGAGGCGGCCACCGCACGGGCGAGTGCGTCGTCGGCGAGCGACCACCACGGATCGTCGTCGTCCCCGGTGCCGTACACCTCGGCGCAGAGCACCGTGCGCCCCGCGGGCACCATCCCCGGGTCCCAGTTGGCGAACTCCGCGATGCGTGAGAAGGGAACGCGCGGGTCCGCGACCTGCACCCATGCCTCCTCCCCCACGGGCGGCCGGTCGGCCATCAGGTACACCAGGGCGACGGCGCGCATCGTGATGGGCGGCAGCAGGCCCCCGGGCGCCGCGGGGTCGGCGGCACGCACCATCAGGCCGGGGGTGATGGCCGAGATGATCGACGGCGTCGTGATGGGTCCCGGATGCCCACCACCGACCTCGACGCCCGTCACCCGTCCCCCCCGATGGAGCAGGCGGGTCATCGGCGTCCCCAGGCGCACGTCGGCGCCGTGCGCGCGGATCGCGGCGGCCATGGCGTCCATCAGGCATCCGATCCCGCCCGGGGGGAACCAGAAGCCCCTGGGCGCGCGCTGCTCGTCGCGCAACCTCATCGCACGGTCGGCCGAGATGACCTCCAGCGGCCAGCCGTCCACCTTCTCCATGTACGGGCGCACCACTCGGTCGCGGAACGCCGCCCCCACCGTCGCACCGATCTCCCCGGCCGCCGTGCCGTCGCGGGGGACGGCGTCGCTCACCGTCCCCGGGTGCTGGTCCATGTACCGGCCCGGCCGGATGCGGCCGTCCTCCACGCGGGCCACGGGCCGACCGACGCGGAGGAGTTCCGTTCCCATGAGGTCCTGCGCCCACGCCACGCGTGCATCGGAGCGCAGGAACGGGATGTGGCCACCCAGATCGTAGCGGCAGCCGTCGGCCTCTAGGGTCCGGCACAGCCCGCCCACGCGGTCGGCCGCCTCGACCAGCGTGACCGACGCCCCGGCCCGGGCGGCGCGCAGCGCCGCAGCGAGGCCGGCCGGCCCCGCTCCCAGCACCACCACGTCGCAGCCCGCGTCCATGGTCCCGCACGGTGCCGCCTCGCGGGCCGGACGTCAACCCCGGATCAGGCCACCCGTGCGCCATGGGCTGCACTATCCTCGCCCGTCGTGCGCCTCGCCGTGCTCATCATCGCCGCCGTGCTCGTCGTGGGTGCCGGGCTGGCCATCATCCGCAGCATGTGGGGCATGCGTGCCCCGCTGGCGCGCGGCGCCAGCACCTCGACGGAGACGCTGTGGCTCATCCTGCCGCTCCTCCTGTCCGTGGCGTTGCTCGCCTGGACCGCCGCGGTGATGCCGTGACCACTGCCGCCCCGCCGCCCCCCACGGGTCCGCGCGCGGTCGTGCGCGACCTGGTCACCCTCACCAAGCCGCGCATCGTGGCGCTGCTCCTGGTCACCACGGTGTGCGCCATGTTCGCCGCCCGGCAGGGTGTGCCGAATGGCTGGCTCATCGGCTGGACCATGATCGGCGGTTACCTGTCGGCCGGCGGTGCCAACACCATCAACCAGTTCGTTGACCGCGACATCGACGCGGTGATGGACCGCACCGAACGGCGCCCGATCGTGATGGGCCGCATCGCGCCCGGTGCCGCCCTTGCCTTCGGCATCGCCCTGGTGGCGGTGAGTGTGCTGGTGCTGGGGCTTCTCACCACGTGGCTGGCCGCGGGGCTCTCGCTCGTGGGGGTGCTGCTCTACGTGGGCCTCTACACGCTGTGGCTGAAGCGCACGACCATCCACAACATCGTCATCGGCGGGGCGGCCGGGGCGGTGCCCCCCCTGGTGGGGTGGGCGGCCGTGACCGGGGAGATCACGTTCGGGGCCGTTCTGCTGTTCGCGATCGTGTTCGTGTGGACCCCACCGCACTTCTGGGCGCTGGCCCTGATGCTGCGGAAGGACTACTCGCAGGCGGGCGTGCCGATGCTGCCCGTGGTCTATGGGGAGGCGGCGACGCGCAGCCAGGTGCTGCTGTGGACCCTCGTCATGCTGGGCACCACGCTGCTGCCCTACGCGGCGGGCGCCGGCGCGGTGTACCTGATCGGCGCCGTCGTGCTGGGCCTTCCCTTCCTGGGGATGGCGTGGCAGTTGTGGCGTGGTGACGCGTCACGGCCCTGGGCCGCCATCACGTTCCACTACTCACTGATCTACCTGGCGCTGCTGTTCGTGGTGATCGCCGTGGCCGCGGCCCTGTGAGCGGCGCGGTCCGGCGCGGGCGGGGCGGGCTGGCCTTCTTCGGCACGCCGCTCGGGATCGTCTTCTCGACCGTGCTGATCGATCTCATCGGCTTCGGCATCGTCATCCCCCTCGTTCCCCTGTACGCCGAGGAGTTCGGGGCCTCGGTGATGGAGATCGGCCTGCTCACCGGCGTCTACGCCCTGATGCAGATCATCTTCGCGCCGGTCTGGGGGCGCGTGTCGGACCGCGTCGGCCGGCGCCCCGTGATCCTCGGCTCGCTCCTGGGGTCGTCCGTGGCCTGGCTGCTGTTCGGCTTCGCCCCCGCCCTGTGGGTGCTGTTCCTCGCGCGCATCCTCGACGGCATCTCGGGCGCGTCATACGCCGCCGCCCAGGCCTATGTGGCCGACATCACCACCGACGAGGACCGGGTGCGCGGCATGGGCCTGATCGGTGCGGCGTTCGGTCTGGGGTTCATCATCGGCCCGGCCATCGGTGGCCTGTTCGCCGTCATTGATCCGCGAGCGCCGTTCATCCTCGCCGCCGCGGCCGCCCTGGCCAACTTCGCCATCGCCTGGAAGCGCCTGCCCGAGTCGCGGGTGCAGGGCACCCGCGAGGGTGCCCGGCAGGCACGGTGGACGGCGCTGGTGCGCGCCATCGGATCGCGCGACTTCGGGCCGCTCATCGGGATCGCCTTCATCGGCGGCCTCGGCTTCGTTGGGATGGAGTCGGTGTTCTCGCTGTTCGGAAACCGCCGGTTCGGCTTCGGCCTTACCGAGACGGCCCTCGTCTTCGTGTTCATCGGCGTCTTCGCCGCCATCGTGCAGGGGGGTGTGGTGTACCGGCTCACGGCGCGGATGGGGGAGTGGCCGGTCCTGCGCGCCGGGCTCTGGCTGACCGCCGCATCGCTCGTGCTGCTCGGGTTTGCCACCACCCTGTGGGTTCTGTTCCCCGTGCTCGCCGTGCTCGCGCTGGGATCGGGGCTGACCTTCCCGACCATCAGCGCGCTCGTGTCGCAGCGGGCGCCGGCGGACGACCAAGGGGGAATCCTGGGCGTGCTGGCATCGGCCGGCGGGCTGGCCCGCCTGATCGCCCCGATCGCCGCGACGGCCCTGTTCCAGTTGGTCGGCGTCGGATCGCCACTCATCATCGGCGGCCTGCTGTTCGTGGCCTGCGCAGTGCTGGCCACGACCCCGCTCGCGCGGAATCCGGTCGCGGCGGAGTGATCCGGGTCTTCCCCGGATACGGCATCAGGGACAACAGGACCCCTGAAGCAGGGCCGACCCGCTCCCGGTTCGCGGGTCACTCCGTACGGGCACCCGACTAGGGTTCCCCCCCGTGTACCGGAAGATCCCGATCATCCCCCTCGTCGTCATCGCGCTCATCGTCGGCGCGCTCACGGCGGCGCAGACCTTCGTCATTGACTGGGTGCCAGCGGCCGACAGCGTCGAGGCCGAGCGCAGCTTCACGCTGCTCTGGTTCCTCTTCTGGGCGAGCGTCGTCTTCTTCATGATCGTGACGAGCGTGCTGATCTATGCGATCTGGAAGTGGCGCGCGAAGGACGATGACCTCGGCGACGGCCCCCCGATCCACGGCAACACCACGATCGAGATCGTCTGGACCGTGGTCCCGTCGCTCGTGCTCGCCGTGGTGGCCGTGTGGGGGTACATCGTGCTCGAGCGCAACGAGGCCGTGGCCGCGGACCGCCTCACCGTGGATGTGTACGCCCAGCAGTTCAACTGGACGTACGGCTATCCGGACGCCGGGATCGAGACGGGGACCCTCATCGTGCCCGCGGGCCGGCAGGTGCAGTTGAACGTGCGCGCCCGCGATGTGATCCACGACTTCTGGGTGCCGGAGTTCGCGATCAAGGGCGACGCGGTGCCCGGCATCACCCACACCCTCTTGATCACCCCGACGAAGCCGGGCACCTACCCCGTGGTGTGCGCCGAACTCTGCGGCGTGGGGCACAGCATCATGCGCTCGACCGTGAAGGTCGTCCCGGCCCCCGAGTTCTCGGCCTGGCTTGCCAAGGCGGCGGCCGGGGCCAAGGCGACGTCCGCCGCCACCGCGGCGGCCACTGCCGCCGCGAGCGGCCCGGGCGACGTCGCCGCGGGACGCACCATCTTCGAGGCCACGTGCGGCGGATGCCACGCCGGGCTGGGCACCGAGGCCGGCGTCGGGCCCCGCCTCGCGGGCATCGGGTGGTCCGACGAGCAGATCCGCGCGCAGGTCACGAACGGCAAGGGTGCGATGCCCGGCGGGCTCGTGAGCGGCACCGACCTCGCTGACGTCGTCGCCTACGTGCAGTCCATCCAGTAACCGAGGGCGATCGAACCCACCCATGGCAACTCACGCATCCGCTCCCGAACACGCTCCCGGTGGCAGCCACGGCGGCCACGAGCACCACGTGGACCCGCGCCCCGTCTCGTACTGGTGGGCCCGCGCGCTGTACGGCACCGTCGCCGGCGTCGCGTTCGCCTTCCTCCTGCTCTTCCTGCTGCGCACGCTGTTCGGGTTCGAGCCCCTCTACGACGGCGCGGTCTACGGCGGCGTGGCCGGCCTGCTCGGCGGGATCGGCTTCCTGTGGGGCATGGGCTGCTTCGACTTCTGGTTGCACTGGGCCAAGGGCGGCGACATCTCGGTGGAGGACCACTCCTTCCACGGGGTCACCAACTGGAAGCAGTACTTCCGGCTGAACACCGATCACAAGGTCATCGGCCTCCAGTACCTGGCGATGACCCTGTTCTTCATGCTGTGGGGCGGGCTCATGGCCCTGCTGATCCGCTCCGAACTCGCGGCGCCCGGCCAGCAGTTCGCCGACGGCGAGACCTTCAACGGGTTCCTCAGCATGCACGCCACGCTGATGATCTTCGTGTTCGCCGTGCCGATCTTCGGCGGCATCGCCAACTTCGCGCTGCCCATCATGCTGGGGGCCAAGGACATGGCCTTCCCCCGCCTCAACGCGCTGTCGCTGTGGTTCCTGCCCGTGGCGGGGTTCCTGTTCCTGGCCAGCATGTTCACCGGCATGTTCGGCGCCGCGTGGACGGCCTACCCGCCGCTGGCCAGCCAGGGCACGATGGGTCAGACGCTGTTCGAGCTGGGCGTGCAGTTCGCCGGGGCGTCGTCAATCGCCACGGCCATCAATTTCCTCGCGACCATCCTCACCATGCGCGCCCCGGGCATGACGATCTGGCGCATGCCGATCCTCGCGTGGGCCGTCGGCGTGACCTCGGTGCTCGTGGTGTTCGCCACGCCCTTCGTGGCGGGCTCGCAGTTCCTGACCCTGTTCGACCGCGTCATGGGGACGCACTTCTTCGTGCCCGACCAGGGCGGCGACATCGTCATGTATCAGCACATCTTCTGGTGCTACTCGCACCCGGCCGTGTACATCATGCTGCTACCGGGCTTCGGCATCATCAGCGAGGTCATCGCCACCTTCGCGCGCAAGCCCCTGTTCGGGTACCGCGCGATGGCGTTCTCGATGGTCGCCATCGCGGTGCTGGGCTTCGGCGTGTGGGCACACCACATGTTCGTGTCGGGCATGGCGCCCTGGCTGCGCGTGCCGATGATGGTGACCACCATCATCATCGCGGTGCCCACCGGCGTGAAGATGTGGTCGTGGCTCGCCACACTCTGGCGAGGGAAGATCCATATGAAGACGCCCATGCTCTGGGCGCTCGGGTTCCTCTTCACCTTCCTCATCGGGGGCCTGTCGGGCGTGTTCCTGGGCGTGGTGCCCGTGGATATCCCGGTGTCGGACACCTACTTCGTCACCGCCCACCTGCACTACGTGCTCTACGGCGGGAGCGTCTACACGATCTTCGCGGGGCTCTATTACTGGTTCCCCAAGATGACCGGGAAGATGTACAGCGAGCGCCTCGGCCAGTGGCACTTCTGGCTCACCTTCGTCGGCACCCAGCTCACGTTCTTCCCGATGCACTGGCAGGGCCTGCAGGGCATGCCCCGCCGCGTGGCGGACTACGACTCGCGCTTCGCGGCGGTTAACGGCATCGAGACCATCGGGTCGTACATGCTCGGCATCGCGATCATCATCTTCTTCTACAACGTGGTCGTGTCGTGGAAGTCCGGCCCCAAGGCCCCATGGAACCCGTGGCGCGGCAAGACCCTCGAGTGGATGGTGTCGTCGCCCCCGCCGCTGTTCAACTTCGACGTCATCCCTCAGGTGGTCGGTGGCCCGTACCAGTACGGGATCCCGGACGCACGCCACGCCGTGGTGTTCGCGCCCGAGGCGTTCGGCGGCGAGTTGAAGGAGGACACCCGCTACCCGGTCGTGGTGGTGGCCAATCAGACCCTCACGTCGCAGGCGCTCATCAACGACATCCGCTCGCGGGACTCCGAGGGGCTGTGGTCCTTCGAACTGGTCGTGCCCGTGGGCGATGGTGACCGCACGATCGCGCACCGCCGTCTTGCGACGACGCTCGCGATCCTCGCCGGGCACGGCGTGGCCGCCACGGGGCGCGTGGCCGATGGGGACGTGGTCGAGGTGGCAACCCAGGCGGTGCGGGACGCCGACGCGTATGAGGTGGTCGTGGCCACGCTGCCGCTGGCGGAGAGCGCCTGGATGCGCAGCGACGCGCTCGACCGGATCCGCAAGGCCACCGGCACGCCCATCAGTCACGTGGTGGTGCCGGCGAACGACGCCCGCGCCCTCGCGGCGGCATCGGCCCTTCCGCTGGTGATGGTGGTCGCCACCGAGGCGATCGGCGCCGAGGCGCTCGCCACCGCGGTGCGCGCGCGTGCCGACGCCGAACCCGCGCGCTTCACGGTGGTCGCGCCGCTCGACCTTCCCGACCCGCGCTGGGGCGCCGACGCCACCGAGCGCCGCCGCTCCGCCGGCGAGGCGATGACCGCCACCGTCAACGCGCTCGTGTCCACGGGCGTCCCCGTGGAGGGGCAGGTCATGGATGACGCCCCGTCGGTGGCCCTGCCGCTGGCCATCGGCGCCTATCGGCCCTCGCGCATCATCATCATCGGCATCAACGGCGAGGCCCAGGCGCTGGCAGCGGCCGCCGCCGCCGCCGCGGGCGAGGTGCCCGTCGAGACCGTCAACGTCGGCGCGGCAACGGGGGCATAGGCATGGCGACGACCGCAGGCCACGCGTCCGGGCCGGGGCACCGCTTGAACCCGTCGCTCACGGGGATGCTCTTGTTCATCGGCTCCGAGGTGATGCTGTTCGCGTCGCTGTTCACGGCGTACTTCTTCATCCGGTACGGCGTGGCCAACGAGACGTGGCCCCCGCTGAAGCAGGATGGGGAGCCGTTCGAGCTGCCGGTGGTCCTGACGCTGGTGAACACCCTCATCCTTGTGAGTTCGTCCTTCACCCTGTGGTGGGGAGAGAAGCGTCTGGCCGCCGGTGACAACCAGGGACTCATCCGCGGGCTGTGGGTGACGATCCTCATGGGCGGTACCTTCCTCATCGTCCAGTTGAACGAGTACGCCCACCTGGGCTTCACGCCCCAGGACCGCGCGTTCAGCGGCGCGTTCTACACGCTCACCGGTTTCCACGGCGCGCACGTGCTCGTGGGCCTCATCATCCTGAGCATGTGCCTGCGCCGGGCGTACCGGAACGACTTCTCGCACGCGTACCACACGCCGCTGACCGCCGGCTCCTACTACTGGCACTTCGTCGACATCGTCTGGGTGCTGCTGTTCATCCTCGTCTACGTCATCTAGGGATTCCCGTGCGCTCACGACTCCTCGCATCGTCCGTCGCGCTCGCCCTCGTGGGGGGAGCCGTCGCGCTCTCCGGCTGCGGCGGCGCCGAGAACGCCCTTTCCACGGCCGACACGGATTCCGGCAAGGCATCATTCGTGACGGCCTGCGGTGGGTGCCACACCCTCGCGGACGCGGGGACCACCGGTGCGGCGGGCCCCAACCTGGACGATGCCTTCCGGTCATCGCGCGAACAGGGTTTCGGTGAGACCATGTTCTACGGCGTGGTCCGGCGGTGGATCCAGATCGCCCCGCAGCCCGACCAGCCGGGCTCGTACCCCGTCGCGATGCCGCAGGACCTGGTCACCGGTCAGGAGGCCGTGGACGTCGCGGCGTACGTCGCGAGGTTCGCCGGCATCGCACCCGTGAGTGAGGTGCGGCCCATCAGCCCGGCGGTCCAGGGCACGCCGCCACCCGCGGGCGAGGGCCCGGCGACTCCCGCCGACGGGGGCGCCGAGAAGCCCTGATGGCCGTGGACCGCGCGAACCTCAGTGGCTCGCGTGTCCTCGTGACGGGTGCCTCGCGTGGCTACGGGGCCGCGGTGGCCCGCGCCTTGGCCCTGCATGGTGCGCGGCTGCTCCTCACCGCCACCGAGCCCGTGCACCTCGCGCGCGTCATGAGGGATTGCCGCGGCGCGGGCGCGGACTGCACGGCCATCGTGCTCGACCTCGCCGACCCGGCGTCCATTGACCGCGCGATGGAGGAGGTGGGCGCCACGGTGCCGCGCCTCGAGGGCGTCGTGATGAATGCAGGCATCCTGGGCCCCATGGGACCCCTTGACCAGGCCGACCCCGACGGCATCGCCCACGCTCTCGCCATCACGCTCACCGGCCCGGTGCGTGTGATGCAACGCCTGTCCCCACTCATCGCGGATCGGGCGGGCGTGGTGCTGGTGACGTCCGGGGCCGCGGCCCGTCCGGGGTACGGTGCCTACGGGTTGGGTAAGGCGGGGCTGGAGGCCCTGGGGTTCATGCTGCGCGGCGAGTGGGCGCATCGGGGCATCCGCGTGGTGGCCGTCAACCCCGGCCCGGTGCGTACGGACATGCGGGCCGAGGCGCACCCCGGGGAGGACCCCGCTACCGTCCCGCCACCGTCGGAGCGCGTGGCGCCGGTCCTCGCGGTGCTGGCCGGGGACGATCCGGGGCCGCGCGTGCAGGCCGCACAGTGGGGCCTCTCGTGAGTGTTCCCGACCCACGCACGCGTGAGCCCATTCCGCGGCTGTCATCACCCGCGGGCTGGCGTGACATCGCAATCGATCCCATGGATGACCCGCTTGTGCCGGTTGCCGATCTGGGGCCGCGGGTCGTCGAGGACCCGCGCTACTTCGCGCTGGGCCTTCCCGGCGCACTGCCCGGCTGCTGGGTGCGCCGGGGGCTGGCCGATCGCCTCGTCCGGGCCGCCGCGTCGCTGCCCGACGGGGTGGTACTGCGGGTGTGGGATGGCTGGCGTTCGATCGAGACGCAGGCCGCGCTGTTCGCGGCCTACGTCGCGGATCTGGCCCTGCAGTACCCCGACCTGAGCCGGCCGGAGCTGGAGCAGGTTGCGCGTCCCTACGTGACGCCTCCCGATCCGGGCCACCATGCCCCGCCCCCGCACCTCACGGGCGGCGCCGTGGACCTGACCCTCGCGACCGCCGGGGGACTGGAGCTCGACCTCGGCACGGGCTTCGACGCGTTCGTGCCCGAGGCCGGGGCCGCGGCGCTCGAGGGGATTGATATGCCCGCCCGCGCCCATCGCCGCCTCCTCTTCCACGCCCTTGCCGCACAGGGGCTCACGGCGTACGTGGAGGAGTGGTGGCACTTCGATTTCGGCAATCAGTTCTGGGCGGCGGTCACGGGCGCACCCGCGCGCTACGGCCCCGCCGACCCACCGCCCGGGGCCTAGCATCGGCACCGTGAGCAGCCATACGCCTGCCGCCCGCCCCGCGTCGGGGCTCGCGATCATCCCGGCTCTCCTCGGCCTGGTGCGCTTCCCGCACACCGTGTTCGCGCTGCCCTTCGCGTTCGCCGGGGCGTTGATGGCCACCAACATGATGCCGCCGTGGCCGACCCTCGGGTGGATCCTGCTGGCCATGGTAGGTGCTCGGTCCCTGGCGATGTCGCTCAACCGGCTCATCGACCGCGGGATCGACGCCGCGAACCCCCGGACCGCCGCGCGTCACCTGCCGAGCGGGCGCCTCACCACCCGCCAGGTCCGCGTCTTCGCCGTCGTGAGTCTCGCCGCCCTGCTGGTGGCCGTCAGCCAACTGCCAGTGCTCACCTGGTGGCTGTGGCCCATCCCGGTGGGCCTCTTCGTGCTCTATCCCTACACCAAGCGCGTCACCTGGGCGTGCCACCTGATCCTGGGGCTGTCCATCGGGATCGCGCCGATCGGGGGGTGGATCGCCGTCACCGGTGCGGTCGCTGTGGCACCCGTGCTGCTGTGGCTCGCCGTCGCCGCCTGGATCGCGGGCTTCGACATCATCTACGCGCTGCTCGACGTGCACCACGATCGCGCGGCCGGCGTGCACTCGGTGCCCGCGCGCGTGGGCGAACGCAGCGCGCTGGGCATCGCCGCCGGACTGCACGCCACCACCATCGTGCTCTTGGTGCTCGCCGGGGTGGCCGCCACGACCGGATGGCCGTACTTCGTGGGGGTGGGCACGTGCGCCGTGATCCTCCTGTGGGAGCACGCGACCGTGACGCCCGGCGACGATGCGCGCATCCAGGCGGCGTTCGGCACGGCGAACGCACTGATGTCGCTGGTGTTCCTCGCCGGGGTCATCGCCGGGGTGGCCGTCGCCTGAGCCGATGGTCACCGCGCGCGGGCTGGTGCACGCGTACGGCGAACGGCGCGCCGTGGACGGCGTCGACCTGGACCTCGCCCCGGGCGAGCGCGTTGCGCTGGCCGGGGCCAACGGGGCGGGCAAGAGCACATTGCTGCGCATGCTGGCCACGCTCGTCCGCCCGAAGGCCGGTACGCTCACGGTCCTGGGCCACGCGATCCCCGACGCCGCGCGCGCGGCCCGGACCGGCATCGGGTATCTGGCCCACGATCCGCTCGTGTATCTCGACCTGACCGCCCGGCAGAACCTCGAATTGTACGGCGACCTCTACGGCGTGGCGGACCGCGACGCGCGGATCACGGACCTGCTCGACGATGTGGGCCTGGCGGTCCGGGCCGAGGACACCGTGCGGACGTTCAGCCGCGGCATGGCGCAGCGCCTGGCCCTCGCCCGCATGCTCCTCCACCGGCCGCGCCTGCTCCTGCTGGACGAGCCGCACGCGAGTCTGGACGCCGCCGGCGCGGACCGGCTCGACCGCGAACTCGACGCCGCCCGGGACGACGGCCGCGCGGCGGTGATCGTCACGCATGACGTGGAGCGGGTGGCCCGGGTGGCCGACCGGCTCGTGGTGCTGCGGGCCGGCCGCGTGGTGCTCGATACCCCCATGGGCGACCTCGATCCGATGGACGTGCGCCGGCTCTACACGGGGGTCGCCCCATGAGGGGCCGGCAGTTGGCGGCGCTGGTGCGGAAGGACCTCCGCCTCGAGTTGCGCACGCGCGAGACGATCGTGGCAATGGTGCTGTTCGCCATCGTGATGCTGGTCATCCTGGAGTTCGGGCTCGGCACCCGCGACGGTGACCTCACGCGGTTCGCCGGCGGCCTGATGTGGGTGACCCTCGCGTTCACGGCCGTGCTGGGAGTGGGGCGCTCATACGTGGCCGAGCGCGAGCAGCGGGTGCTCGACGGCCTCCTGGTGGCGCCCGTGCCCCGCGTGGTGCTGCTCGGGGCCAAGGCCATCGCGATCCTCATCTACATGGCGGCGGTCGAGGTCGTCGTGATCCCCCTGGTCGGCATCTTCTTCGTGAAGGGTCCGTACTGGGATTCCATCGGGTGGATCGCCATCACGGCGTTGCTCGCCGACGTGTGCATCGCCCTCGCGGGCACGCTGTTCTCGGGTCTGGCGCTGTTCACGCGTGCCCGCGACCTCATCCTGCCCGTGCTGTTCCTGCCGGCGCTGGTGCCCGTGGTCATCGCCGGGGCCGGCGCCACCCACGCCGTGGCCGGAGGGCCACATGACATGAGCGAGTGGCGGGGGTACTGCCTGTTCCTCGCCGCATACGCAATACTTTTCGCCCTTGTCTCGGTCGCGACCTATGACGCCGTCTTCGATGACTGACACCCCGGCGCGTATTCCCGGGGAGCGCGCCGCCCTGATCTGGGGCGTGCTCGCGACGATCCTGGTGGTCGTGGCGAGCATCGGCGTGTTCCTGGTGGCGCCCGGGGACGCCGATCAGGGCATTGTCCAGCGGATCTTCTACTTCCATGTCGCCATCGCCATCGTGTCGCTCGTGGCCTTCGCGGTGGCGTGCGTTGCCGGCATCCTCTTCCTCCGCACCCGCCGCGAGCGCTGGGACGATGTGGGCGAGGCCGCCATCCGCATCGGGCTCCTCTTCTCGGTGCTGGTGGTGATCACCGGCTCGATCTGGGCGAAGGCGTCGTGGGGCACGTGGTGGGTGTGGAGCGACCCGCGCCTGGTCACCTACCTCATCGTGGTGCTGATCTACGCCGCGTACTTCGTGCTGCGCTCATCGGCGGAGGACGACCGGCGGATGCGCTACTCGGCCATCTACTCCATCGCGGGCTTCGCCTCGGTGCCGCTGTCGTTCTACTCCGTGCGTGTGGCCGAGTCATTCGTGCACCCGGTGGTGTTCACCCGCGGTGGCGCGAACATGCCCGGCTCCATGCTCGTCTGGTTCGTGGTCTCGCAGGCCGCGATACTCGCCCTCTTCATCGCACTGCTCGAGGTGGAACTCGTGGGGCGGCGCTCCGAGCGCGCGCTCCGCCAGCTGGTCCTGCGTCTGGAGAACCCATGAGTGGCGGTGCCCAGTACGTGGTGGCCGCCTATGCGGTGATCTGGTTCCTGGTGCTGGCGTACGTGGTGGTGCTGGCCGCGCGCTCCGCGCGCATCGGTCGCCGCCTCGAGGCCATCACCCGGCTGCTCGACCGCCAGGAGCAGCGCGCCGACCCGCCGGACGCGCCCGGGGACGCGCCCTGATGGGCTGCGACCGGTTCCCGGTGTTCCTGGACCTCGAGGAGCGCACGGTCGTGGTGGTGGGCGGCGGTGCCGTGGCCACGGAGCGCGTGGCGCGGCTCGCTGCGCACGGAGCGGCCGTGAGGCTGGTGAGCCCTGCGGTGTCGCCGGCACTGGCCCGGATGGTGGCGGATGGCCGGGTCGCCGAGCACCGTGTGCGCGCCTATGCGCCCGGAGACCTAGACGGCGCCGTGCTGGTGGTGGCGGCCACCGATGACGCCGGGGTGAACCGCACCGTCCGTGACGACGCCCGCGCCGCGGGTGCCGAGGTGAACGTGGCCGATGACCCCGCGGGGTCGACCGCCGTGATCCCGGCGCTCATGCGGCAGGGCGACCTGGCCGTGGCGATCACCACCGGCGGTGCGAGCCCCGTGGTGGCCCGGCGCATCCGCGAGGAACTCGAGCAGCGCTTCGGACCGGCGTGGGCGGGCCTCATCGTCCTGCTGGGCGAGACGCGCGAGGAACTCATCGCCCAGCAGCCCGACGTCGCCGTGCGCCGTGCGGTCGTCGAGGCCCTGCTCGATTCCGGCATCGTGGACCGCATCGCCGCGGAGGGCACTGACGCGTGCCGCCCCGACGTGCGTCAGCGGCTCGGCCTGGCCCCGGCGGCGGCGGAGGCGGCCTGATGCCCCACCTGATCATCGTGGGCATCTCGCACAAGACCGCACCCGTCGAGCAGCGCGAGAAGGTGGCGCTCACGGACGCGGCGGCCCGTGCGCTGGCCCGTGCGCTCGTGCGCCACGCCGACATCGCCGAGGCCGTGGTGCTGTCCACCTGCAACCGCACCGAGGTCTACGCCCACGTGCGCGACTCGGCGGCGGCGGACGACGCCATCTGCACGGCCCTGCTGGACCAGGGCCGGGGGATGACCCGCAGCGAGTTCGACTGCGTGCGCTACGCCCACCTCGACGATCGCGCCGTGGCCCACCTGTTCCGCGTGGCGGCCAGCCTCGACTCGATGGTGGTGGGGGAGGGCGAGATCCAGGGCCAGGTCCGGCAGGCGTGGGAGCGCTGTGCCGAGGAGGGCTGCACCGGCGTGGTGAGCGACCGGCTGTTCCGGCAGGCGCTGGAAGCCGGCAAACGCGTGCGTACCGAGACCAAGGTGGGTGCGCGCCCGGTGTCGGTGTCCACGGTGGCCGCGGACCTGGCCCGTGAGGCCATCCCTGATCTGGGCGGCCGCCGCGGGCTGGTGGTGGGGGGTGGTCGCATGGCCGAGGCCACGGCCCACGCGCTCATCGAGCGCGGCCTGGGCGAACTCGTGGTGATCAACCGCACGGTCGGGGCTGCCCGCGAGATCGCCGAGCGCCTCGGCGGGCTCGGCCTGGGGTTCGACTGCCTGGCCACCGAGCTCGCGAAGGCCGATGTGGTCGTGTGCTCCACGGATGCGCCGCACCCGATGATCTCGGCGGCGCAGGTGGCGGTGGCACTCGAGGACCATCCTGCGCGCCCCATGGTGCTCATCGACATCGCGGTGCCCCGCGACGTGGAGCCGGAGGCGTCGGGCGTGCATGGTGCGGTGCTGTTCGACATTGACGACCTCGAGCGGGTCGTGGCCCAGCACCGCGATGAGCGCGGCGACCACGCCCGGCGTGCCGAGGTGATCGTGGGCGAGGAGGTCGAGCGGTACGCGGCCTGGCGATCGGGGCTCGCCGTAACCCCGGTCATCACATCGCTGCGTGAGATGGCTGAGGCGATCCGTCAGGGTGAGGTCGCCCGGGTCGCGGCGGACGGCCGCGACCTCACGGACGACGAGCGGGACCGCATCGAGCAGGTGACCCGGGCCATCCTCAACAAGCTGCTGCATGAGCCCACCGTCCGTGCCCGTGAGGCCGCCACCACCATCGACGGTATGCGCCATGTCGAGTCGCTCCAGCACCTGTTCGGCCTCGCCGTCCCCGAGCGCGGGCCGGGCGATGACACGGGTCCATCGCGCCCGGGCGTGGTGGTACGGCCCGCCGCAGACGGCTGAGGCCGCCCGGGTGCGCGTGGTCATCGCCACCCGCCGGTCCGCGCTGGCCATGGCGCAGTCGCGCGCGGTGGCCAGTGCCCTGGACGCGGCGGGGCATGAGGCGCCGCTCCTCGCCCTCACGACCACGGGCGACCGCTGGAGTCTCGCGGGGGATGGGGCGCCACCCCCCGACCTCAAGGGCATGTTCGTGAAGGAACTCGAGCAGGCCCTCCTCGATGGCCGTGCCGACATCGCCGTGCACTCCGCCAAGGACCTCCCCGGCGATCTGCCCCCCGGGCTCGCCGTGATCGCCACGCCGCCCCGCGAGGCCCCCGGGGATGTGCTCGTGGGGGTATCCGGGGGCCTCGGGGCCCTGGGACACGGCGCCCGGGTGGGCACCACCAGCCCACGCCGCCGCGCCCAGATGCTTGCGGTGCGGCCTGATCTCCACGTGGTGGAGGTGCGCGGCAACGTGGATACGCGCCTGGCCCGGCTGGATGCCGGCGAGGTGGATGCCCTGGTACTGGCGTCGGCGGGCCTCGTGCGGCTGGGCATCGCGCGCGATGACGTGGCACCGCTCCCGCTCGACCTGTACCTGCCGGCCCCGGGACAGGGCATCGTCGCCATCGAGGGGCGTGAGGATGACGACGCCGTGCGCGAGGCGTGCGCCGTGCTCGACGATCCGTCGGCGCGCGCGTGCCTGCTGGCGGAGAGGGCGTTCCTTGCGCGCGTGGGGGGCGGGTGCAGCGTGCCGGCGGGTGCCCTGTGCGAGGTGGAGGGCGGGACGCTGCGCATGCGCGCGTGGTGGGGCGCCACCGGTCGCGCGGCCGACCTCGACGGGCCCATCGGTGACCCCGTTGCCCTCGGGATCCGGGCGGCCGAGCAGGTGGGGGCCTGATGGACGCGGGCATCGTGTATCTGATCGGCGCGGGACCCGGTGACCCCGGCCTCATCACCGTGCGGGGCCGGGAGGCCCTGATGCGCGCCGAGGTCGTGCTGTACGACCGGCTGGGCACCGGGGCGCTGATGCACCTCGTGCGCCCGGACGCCGAGCGCATTGACGTGGGCAAGGCCCCTGAGCAGGAGGCCATGAGTCAGGACGACACCACGGCGCTGCTCGTGCGCCTGGGCCGGGAGGGCAAGGTGGTTGCGCGCCTCAAGGGCGGTGACCCGTTTGTCTTCGGGCGCGGGGCCGAGGAGGCCGAGGCGCTGGTGCGCGCCGGCGTGCGCGTGGTGGTGGTGCCCGGCATCACGTCGGCAATCGGCGCGCCCTCGGCCGCCGGGATCCCCGTGACCTACCGCGGGCTCGCCACGGCATTCACCGTGGTGACCGGCCACGAGGACCCCGCCAAGGATGCCGAGCAGAATGACTGGGACCTCCTCGCGGCCCTTCCGCACACACTCGTCGTGCTCATGGGCATGGGCCGCCTCCAGGCCATCACCGAGCGGCTCATCGCCGCGGGCCGCCCTGCCGACCAGCCCGCCGCGGCCATCCAGTGGGGTACCACTCCGCGCCAGCGCACGGTGGTCGCGACCCTGGCAACCCTGGCCGTCCGCGTGGCGCAGGAGGGGCTCGGCAACCCCGCGATCCTCGTGTTCGGGGATGTCGTCTCCCGGCAGCCCGGGCTGGCGACGGCGGGCGCCGGCCCTCTGGCGGGCCGCACGGTCGTGGTCACGCGCGCGCGTGCCCAGGTGAGCGGACTCGGTGGCGCCCTCGAGGCCCTCGGCGCCCGGGTCATCGAGATGCCGGTCATCCGCATCGCGCCCATCGACTCATCGCCCGGGATCACAGCCGCGCTGGCGGACGTCGGCGCGTACGACCTGATCGTGCTCACGAGCGCCAACGGGGTGGATGCCCTAGCGGGCCTCATGGCGGCCCGGGGCCGTGATGCCCGCGCGCTGCGCCCCGACCAGGTGGTGGTGGCGGTCGGCCCCGGCACGGCCGCCGCCCTCGCCGGCCATGGCATCCGTGCCGACGTGGTGCCCGCGCGGTTCGTGGGCGAGGGCGTGCTCGAGGCGCTCGCCGGGGTGAGCGTGGACGGCCGACGGGTGCTCATCGCGCGGGCCCGCGACGCACGCACCGTCATCGCTGATGGCCTCCGCGAGCGCGGGGCGGTGGTGGACGACGTCGCCGTGTACGCGACCGTCGCCGAGAGCCCACCGCCCGGGGTGATTGACGACGCACTCGGGGCCGACATCATCACGTTCACCTCGGCCTCCACGGTCGCGAACACCATGGCGGTGCTCGATCCCGATCAGCGCGCCCGCCTCGCCACCGGTCCCCGCGTGATCTCCATCGGCCCGGTGACCTCCGATGCCCTGCGGGATGCCGGCCTGGATGTCACGGGCGAGGCCACTGACAGCGACATCCCCGGGCTGGTCCGGGCCATCCTCGCGGCCACCGGGCTCCCGCAGGCGTGATCCCCGCTCCGGCCCGGCACGCGCCCGTCCGGTGGGCGGGCCCATCCCGCCCCTCAGGCCGATGACCCGGACGCTGGCCTTCCTCACCGACTACGGGCTGGGCACGGAGCACGTGGGGGCCCTGCACGCCGTGGCCGCGACCATTGCACCGGGGTCGCCGCGTATTGATCCGGCCCACGACGTGCCCCCGGGCGATGTGCGGTGGGGCGCGGTTCTCCTCGAGCGCCTGGTGCGGCTGCTGCCACCCGCGTCCGTGGCGGTTGCCGTGGTGGACCCGGGTGTGGGCACCGAGCGCCGTGCCGTCGCTCTGGCCCTGGAGCGCGGCACCGTCGTGGTGGGTCCCGACAACGGCCTGCTCGGCCTCGCCGCCGATCGGCTGGGCGCGACGCGGGCGGTGGCGGTGACCTCACCCGCGCACATGCGCTGGCCGGTGTCGGCCACGTTCCACGGGCGTGATGTGTTCGCTCCCGCGGCCGCCCACCTGGCAGCGGGCGAGCCCCTGGGGGCTCTCGGCGCCGATGTCGCGGTGGCGTCGATCGTGCGTCCGGCGCTGCCGGCCCCGAGCGTGGGGCCCGGTACGCTGGAGGCCCTCGTGGCGGGCACCGACCGGTTCGGCAACCTGGCGCTGTGGGCCGGCCCCGAGCATCTGGCGGCCGCGGGGCTGGTGGCGGGCGATCCCATCCGGGTCGCATCGGCCGGGGGCGGGCGGGCCCGGGCCACGGTGGGCCGCACCTTTGCCGACGTGCCGCGCGGGGCGGTGCTGGTGTACATGGACGCGCACGGCCTGGTCGCGGTCGCGCTCAATGGCGGTGATGCGCGCGAGCGGGTGCGGGCGGCGGCCGGGGAGGTCGTCGCCCTCACGCGTCAGGAGTAGCGCCCCCGCCAGGCGTTCATGCGGATGCGCCAGATGTCCTCGAGGAAGGGCGGCAGATGGCGGCCGACGTCGAAGGTGGAGTCACCCCGGAACTCCACGTCCACGGGCATCTCGACGATACGTGCGCCCATGCGGCGCGCGAGGTACAGCGCCTCGATGTCGAAGGCGAACGAGTCGATGACGGCCGCCGTGAACACCTTGGCGGCCCACGCCCCGGTGAAGCCCTTGAAGCCGGCCTGGGTGTCGGTGATCACCGGCAGCACCAGGATGCGCCGGGTCAGCTGCACCGCGGCCCCCGCCGCCAGCCGGGCCGGGCTGTTCTCCGTCCCGGCGTAGGCGGCGAGGCTGCGCCGGCCCGTGACCACATCGGCCACGCCGCCCCGCAGCAGTCCGAGGGCCGGCCCGATGTGTGACGGGGCGATGTTCATGTCGGCATCCACGTAGAACCGGTAGTCACCGGTGGCGGCGAGCATGCCCGACCGCACCGCCGCGCCCTTGCCACGGTTGCGCGGCAGGCGGTGGAGACGGATGCGCGGGTCACGGGCCGCCGCCCGCTCCACCAGCGCCGCGGTGCCGTCCGTGCTGCCGTCATCGCTCACCACGATCTCGGCCGAGCCGTCGAACCCGTCCATCCAGGCCGCCCAGCCGTCGAGCGTGGGCGGAAGCCTGCGCTCCTCATTCCAAGCGGGCACGATGACGGAGACGTCCATCGGCGGGATGCTCGCAGACCGGGCGCACGGAGACGTCCGGCGGCAGGCTGCACGCAGACCGCGCGCACGGTGACACCCGGCGGCGGGATGCACGCAGACCGCAGGCACGGTGACGCCCGGCGGCGGAAAGGGCGCGCCGCGACGTCCCGGGGCGTCGCGGCGCGCGGCGATGGCGAGACCCGGACTCGAACCGGGGACACCACGATTTTCAGTCGTGTGCTCTACCAGCTGAGCTATCTCGCCCGGCCGGGGAACGCTAGGGGCACCTCCCCGGCGATGCAACCTGCACCCCGCGGTACCATCGCAGCGTGGTCACCGGTGGGCACATCCTCGTAGTTGACGACGAGCGCTCGATCCGCCGACTGCTCCGGTTGTACCTCGATGAGGCCGGGTTCACCGTGACCGAGGCCGCGGACGGCAACGAGGCACTGGGCAAGATGCGCAGCAGCGGCATCGATCTGGTGCTGCTCGACCTGATGATCCCGGGGGTCGAGGGGTTGGAGGTCGCCCGCCGCATGCGCGCCGACCACCCCTCGGTACCCGTCATCATCCTGACCGCCCGGGATGACGAGGCGAGCCGGGTCACGGGCCTCGAGATCGGCGCCGACGACTATGTGACC
>SXGT01900438.1_pt1 | contig 31121 bp, 31 predicted proteins | sample 3176221 | NCBI WGS metagenome assembly SXGT01 (sample SAMN11356862, study PRJNA531348) | freshwater metagenome | isolation source: freshwater sample F1-120 | place: China: Fuxian Lake, Yuxi | collected 2017-12-25
ATGAAACTGGAGTGAGCGTCTCGGACGATGAACTGGCTCGCGTCCATATCACGCCAGCGAAGTTCCACGGGGAATGGAACTATGTCATCGAACCCCGTTAACTAACATTTGCTCAAGTTATTATTTCGCCCGCCCTTAGCTCCGCATCGGGAACCGTCAGCAGTTTTGGATCGCTCGCGGCGAGGCTCTTCGTTGAATTCGCCGCGCCGCGAGTGACCCAAATCCACCCGTCCTCGCCATCGAAGCGCACGCCGTTCGGCAGCTCATCGCTGATGGTCGTGACCACGCCGTTGGCGTACGTCAGCTTCACGGAGTATTTCCCATGCACGTCCCAGAAACTGTCCGGCCCCGGCCACGCGGCCTTCGCATCGACGGCAATCGGCCCGGTGTATTCCGCGCCCATGCCCCAGTGAGCGATATCCACATGATGCGAACCCCAGCCTGTGATCATGCCGCAGGTGTAGGCGTTCAAGCGAAGCCACCCGGGCCGGCCAAAGAGCTTCTTCGGATCATCCGACTGCGGATGCACGCGGTCTTCGGTGTAGTGGACACGCGGCGTGCAGCCGAGCCAGGCGTCGTAATTCAGCGTGGCCGGCACTGGCATCTCCGTCGCATTGCCGCCGGCCGGATCCATCGGTAGTCCGATTTGGACGGACTTGAGCCGTCCGATGACGCTGTTGCGGACAAGCTCGCACGCGCGATGGAACTGTGCGGTGGAGCACTGCTGCGACCCGATCTGCAACACACGCTGCTTCGCTCGCACCACGTCGCTCACGAGCCGCCCCTCGGCGATGGTCATGCTGAGCGGCTTCTGCACGTAGATGTCCTTGCCGGCCAAGGCGGCTTCGACGACCGGTTGCGCGTGCCAGTGGTCCGGCGTGCTGATCATAACCGCGTCAATGTCCGGCCGGGCAAGGAGTTCGCGGTAGTCGCCGGAGGCCTTCACTTCGACTTTCTGCTCTAGGGACTTCTCGTACGACTGCTCGATCCTCCTCCGCGCCAGCTCCGCGCGCTTGGAGTCCACGTCGGCCACCGCCACGATGCGGGCGCGGTTCGGGTGCTTCAGTACGCCAGGCAGGTCCATGTCATTCGCGATTCGGCCGCAACCAATCTGGGCAATCTGAATCAACCTGCTGGGCGCTCCAGCCCCGAGCACGCGCGAGGGAATGAGGGTCGGGAAACCAATCACGGTGGTGGAGACGCCGCTGAGTTTAAGAAACTGACGGCGGTTAAAATGGGTGGCGTATGTTTTCATGGCTGGAGTCTTGAGGAACGATTGACGATCAGAGTGAGTTTCCACGCCTCGCGAACAGGCTGGCTCAGCACAGAGTCTTTGAGGACACAGAGATTCAGCCTGCATCCTCGCCCTGTGTCCTTCATAATTCTGTGCTCAAATCCGGGATTCATGGAGGCAGGAGAGTTGGCGGCGTCGCCCGGTCACCCATCACCCAGCGGATGCCGCCCAGCAGATGCTTTCGAAATTCAGATCCGAGTAGTATTCAATCTTGTGACCGAGCGATGTGTAGAAGACCCGCGCGCCTTCGAACTCGTGGCACCAGGCCAGCGGGAACATGTCTTTCAATTTCTCCCCGGGTGCCGTCGCCAGCTTCGGGTCCTTCAGTGTCCCGGTGTCCGCCGCCATCAAGACCTGGACGCCCGGGTTCACGTTCGTGAAGATGGTTGCGATGAATGAAACAATGGTTCTCATCTCACGGCGCCAGCCTTTCGATTTTCCAGGTTCCATTCTCCAACCGCGTGTAGAGAAACCGATCGTGCAGTCGATGTCCGCGTCCCTGCCAGAACTCGATGTCGCGCGGCACCACCCGGAAGCCTCCCCAGAACGATGGCATCGGCACGCGTCCTTCCTGAAACTTGCGTTTCGCCTCCTCCCATTTCATTTCCAGCATCGCTCGAGCAGTCACCACCTGACTTTGCGGGGATGCCCACGCGCCAATCTGGCTGCCGAATGGCCGCGTCACGAAATACGCCAGCGCCTCGCTCGCCGAAACGCGCTCGGCCACGCCATTAATCGTCACTTGCCGGTGCAGCGGGAGCCACGGAAAGAGCAACGACACGCTGGCGTTCCCGGAAATCTGCCTTGCCTTGCGACTCTCCAGATTCGTGTAGAAGACGAATCCGTGCTCATCAAAACTCTTAAGCAAAACCATCCTTTGAGTTGGTCGCGAATCCTCGCCCACCGTCGCCAGGGTCATTGCGTTCGGTTCGGCAAGATTGCATTCGCAGGCCTCCTGCATCCATGCGGCGAACTGCCCGAAGGGGTCTGTGAGCAATTTCTCGCGCCGCAATTCGTTGCGGTCGTAATGCACCCGCATGTCATCGAGTTTCATGGCCGTTGCTTCAGCACGCTGCCAGAGCTGGGGCTGGATCGAATTGACCTGTGTCAACGTGCAGCAGCCGGGAGCAAGCCAGAATGGCGTCATGTCACCCACGACTTGTCATTCGACGATTCCGGGAGTGAATGCGATCCGGGCCAACTGCGTTTCGCCGCGAGCGCTTGATCTGAGACTCTTGCTCTCTTGCCTGCTGACTTTGATCCTGACCTGGCCCGCGCTGGCGGCGGACGGTTTCACGACGCTCTTTAACGGCCGCGACCTCACGGGCTGGGATGGCAAGCCCGGCTGGTGGCGCGTCGAGGACGGCACCATCACTGCCGAGAGCACGGCGGAGAAACCCTGCACCAAGCACAACTACCTCATCTCGCGCGACGGCGAACCGGCGGATTTCGAACTGCGCTTCGAGTATCGAATCTCTGGCGGCAACTCGGGCGTGCAGATTCGCAGCCGCGAGGTTGAGGACTGGGACATGCGCGGTTATCAGGCTGACATGGAGGACGGGGCGCAGTGGACGGGCGCGCTCTTCGAACACGAACGCGGCGGCATCGCGCTGCGTGGCGAGAAAGTCGTCATCTCGCCGGACAGCGCCCGGCAGGTCACGCGGTTTGCCGACGCGGCGGCGTTGCAGAGGGGTTTTCGCGCGAACGATTGGAATGATTACCGCGTCATCGCACGAGGGCCGGAGATCGAACTGTTCATCAACGGCGTGAGGACCGCGCACGCGGTGGACCGGCAGTCGGGCAAGGCGGCGGCGCGCGGGCTCATCGGATTGCAGATGCATCCGGGGCCGCCGATGAAAGTTCAGTTCCGCAACTTGCGCCTGAAGGAATTCGCCCCGGCGGCGGCTGCGACGCCCGCTGAGAAGTTGGTCGTCCAGCCGGGTTTCAAGGTTGAGCTGCTCTACTCGCCGGCGAAGGAGCATGAAGGTTCATGGGTCAGCCTGTGCGCTGATTCGAAAGGACGGTTGATCGTCAGCGGTCAATACGATGAAGGATTGTTCCGCATCACCCCTCCCCCGCCCAGTGGCGATCCGACCGCAACGAAGGTGGAGAAGATTCTGGTCGAACTCAGCAGCGCGCAAGGATTGTGCTGGGCGTTCGACAGCCTTTACGCACTGGTGACGAAGAATGCGAAAACGCCGAGCGGGCTCTACCGTGTTTGTGACACAGACGGCGATGATCAGTTGGACAAGGTTGAACTGCTGCGCGCGCTCGAAGGCGGCGGCGATCACGGATGGCATGGAGTGCTGCCCTGGCCGGATGGGAAGTCGCTCTGCATCGTTGCCGGTAACAACACCACCTCTCCCCAGCTCGCCGCGTCGCGTGTGCCGCCGCATTGGAGCGAGGATCATCTGCTGCCGCGTCTGCCGGATGCGGGCGGCCACATGGTGGGCGTGCTCGCGCCGGGTGGAGTGATTTATCGCGTCAGCCCGGACGGGCGCGACTGGGAGATGATCGGCCAGGGTTTTCGCAACACCTACGATGCGGCATTCAGCCGCACGGGCGAACTCTTCACCTACGACGCGGACATGGAATGGGACATGGGCACGCCGTGGTATCGGCCCACGCGCATCTGTCATGTCACCAGCGGCTCGGAATTCGGCTGGCGCAATGGCACGGGAAAATGGCCGGCCTACCAGCCCGACAGTCTGCCGGGCATTCTCGACATCGGCCCGGGCTCGCCCACGGGCGTGACGTTCGGCCACGGCGCAAAATTTCCCTCGAAGTACCGGGAAGCGCTCTTCGCGGCGGACTGGACCTTCGGCCGTATCTACGCCGTGCATCTGCGACCCGACGGTGTGTCCTATCGCGGTGAGAGCGAAGTCTTCATCTCCGGCGTGCCGTTGCCGGTGGTCGATCTGGTTGTGCATCCCACCGACGGCGCGCTCTATTTTATCACCGGCGGCTGGAGGATTCAGACCGGGCTGTATCGCGTGACGTGGACCGGCTCGGACCGCGACGAAGTTGCTCCCGGCCCACCCTGCGGCACAGACGCGCACGCGCTCCGGCGGCAACTGGAATCCTTCCACGGCCGCCGCGATACCGCCGCAGTTGAAATTGCGTGGCCGCATCTTGGCAGTGAAGATCGTTTTCTGAGTTTCGCCGCACGCGTCGCGCTCGAATGGCAGGATCCCGCAACATGGAGCGAGAGGGCACTGGCAGAGGTTGATCCCGCCACTGCGCTCAATGCCCTGACAGCGCTGCTCCGGATCAGCGCGAGAGATGAGTTTCATCGCAAGCCCACGGACACCGCGCCGGACTCGAATTTGCAAGTCCGCGTGCTGACGACGCTGGAACGATTCGATTGGTCCACGCTTTCCTGGCGGGATCGCATCGCGCTGCTCCGGGTCAGCACGCTTTGCTTCACACGGCTCGGCATGCCCGGCGAAGCCACGCGCAGCAGGCTGCTCTCGCGTGTTGAGCCGTGGTTCCCGGCCACAGATCGCGCGCTGAACAGTGAGTTGTGTCAGTTGCTCGTTTACCTGCAATCGCCGCGCGTTGCGGCGGCGGCGTTGGAACTTGTCCGCAGTGCGCCCACTCAGGAGGAGCAGCTCGATTACATCAAGTCGCTCCGAATGCTTCGCGCCGGCTGGACGCCCGAATTGCGCCACGATTACTTCGCATGGTTCAACCGCGCGGCTGGCTATCGCGGCGGCGCGAGCTTTGCGGGCTTTCTCAAGATGATCAAGGCCGACGCCCTGACCACGCTGACCGAGTCGGAGCGCGCCGCCGTGAAGGACGTGCTTGACGCACCTCCTTCCGCTTCGCCGATGGCTTTCTTCAGCGCTGCGCTCGCCGGCCGCACGAACGCCACCGAATGGACCGTGGCTCGATTGTCGCCCGCACTGGAGCAGGGATTACAAGGGCGCGACCTCGAACGGGGCCGCCGGATGTTCGGCGCGACGGGCTGTTTTCAATGTCACCGCTTCGCCGGTGAGGGCGGCGCGGTGGGGCCGGACCTTACGGAGGTCGCCGGGCGGTTCAGTCCGAGCGATCTGCTGGAAGCCATCCTCGAGCCGAGCAAGACCGTGAGCGACCTCTATGGCAATGTGGTCATCACCCGCCGCGACGGCGAGAGCCTGACCGGGCGGATTGTATATCATCTGCAAGACGACTCGGTGATGGTCGGCTCCGACATGTTCAATCCCGCCCAGACGATGAAAGTGGACCGCAAGGACATCCTCTCCATCGAAGCTTCAAAGCTGTCGCCCATGCCGGACGGATTGCTGTCGGTGCTCACGCAGGATGAAGTGCTAGACCTGCTGGCGTACCTCGTTTCAGGCGGGCGCGTCGGGACAGGTGCTCGCGCGGAGGCAAGGTGAACCAGCCACTTTATGAAGGCGAAGCAAACGAACCGATATCAGCCGAATGGAAAAGTTCCTATTCGGCTGACACCGATTCCTCTGCCGACCGAAAGTTTTCGCCCATCCGAAATGCGTTTGACGATCCGATCATCTTGTTGCGTCTATTCTCCATGAAAATCCCGCCTCAACCCAGCTCCCGTCCGGTCGCAATGCTCCTCGGCGTCCTCGCGCTTTTCACGCTGCCGCAACTTCTGTCAGCGGCTGAACTGGTCAAGGCGAAGTCCGGCTCAGGCGTTTACGGCTACAAGGACACGCCGAAGCTGCCGTGGTGCGAGTGGCTCGTGCATGACCCCGACCGCCCCGCGCCGCCCAAGGTAGATCCCGGACCCGCCGTCCAGCCCGCGCCGGTGCCCGCCGACGCCCTGGTACTTTTCGATGGCAAGGACACCTCGCAATGGACTGACTCGACGTGGGTGGTGCGCGACGGATTGTTCATCTCCGAAGGCGACAACTCGCCGCGCACTCGCCTTGAGTTCGGCAGTTTCCAACTTCACGTCGAATGGAGGGCACCAGCGGACTTCCAAGGCCCCTGGTACAATCGTGGCAACAACGGCGTGGTGCTCCACGGCCTTTACGAAATCCAGATCTTCGACTCTTTCAACGAACCCCTCTATCCCGACGGCCAGTGTGCGGCCATCTACGGCCAGACGCCCCCGTCGGTGAACGTGACGCGCCGTCCGGGGGAATGGCAGAGCTTTGACATCGTGTTCCGCACGCCGAAATTTTCCGCTGGCAAGATGACCGAACCGCCGCGCGCGACGGTGTTCCACAATGGCGTGCTCGTACATCACAACGAGATCATACACGGTGCCATCGGCCACCGGGTGTTGCCCGACCCGACGAAGGCGGTGGCAAAGGGGCCAATCCTTCTGGGTGGTCACGGCTGCCCGGTGGCTTTCCGCAACCTGTGGATACGATCGCTGCCAGATTGACGCACCACACTTCGAGCCATGAGAACACACCCATATTCCAATAACTCCTGTGATGTCGCTTCAGCTCTCCGACTTTCTCGCCGCCAGTTCATGGGCGGCATCGCCATTTCCGCTGCCGCCTTCCAGATCGTTCCCGGCCACGTGCTCGGCCTCAATGGGGCCACGCCGCCGAGCGGGAAGCTGAACATCGCAGGCGTCGGCGTCTCCGGTCAGGGCGGCAGCGACATCAGACAGTTTCCAGATCACAACATCGTTGCGCTCTGCGACGTGGATTGGGCTCACGCCGCCGGCACGTTCAAGCAGTTTCCCAATGCCAGGCAGTGGAAGGACTATCGTAAAATGCTCGACGAGCAGAAGGAGATCGATGCCGTGGTGGTGGCAACGCCTGATCATGTTCACGCCTTCGCCTCGGTGGCCGCGCTTCAACTCGGCAAGCACGTCTATTGTGAGAAGCCGCTCACTCATTCTGTGTGGGAGGCGCGCCGGGTCGCCACGGTGGCGCGCGAGCGGAAGCTGGCCACGCAGATGGGCAACCAGGGCCAGGCGAGCGAAGACACGCGCCGCTTGTGCGAACTGGTCTGGGCAGGTGCCATCGGCCCGGTCCGTGAAGCGCACATCTGGACGGATCGCCCTTCAAACGGACTGTTTGGCGAATACTGGCCGCAGGGCGTGGAGCGGCCAAAGGCGACGCCGTCCGTGCCCGGCACGCTCGATTGGGATCTGTGGCTCGGCCCGGCGCCTCAACGGCCGTTCCACCCGGCCTACCTGCCGTTCAAATGGCGCGGCTGGTGGGATTTCGGGACTGGCGCTCTCGGCGACATCGGCTGTCACGCGTTCGATCCGGTCTTCCGTGCGCTGAAACTTGGCGCGCCGTTGAGCGTGCAAGCCAGTTCATCGCGTGTGAACAGGGAGACCTACCCACTCGCGTCGATGGTGACTTACGAATTCCCCGCCCGCAGCGCGGCGGTGCAGGCGATCAACGTCCACGTCCGCGGCCAGCAAGGCGCCATCGCAGGTGGAATGGAGATGCCGCCGATGAAAGCGGTGTGGTACGACGGCGGCCTCCGCCCGCCGCGTCCGGCGGGATTGCCGGAGCGGGTGAAGATGGGCGCGAACGGACGGCTGCTCATTGGCGACAGCGGATTCATTCTCGATACGAACGTGTATCCGGAGGCGCGGCGCTCGGAAGTGAGTGATGTGCCGAAGACAATCCCGCGAGCGGCGAACCACTACGGCGAATGGGCTCAGGCGTGTATGGGTGGCCCGCCCGCCGGCTCGAACTTCGACTTCGCCGGCCCGCTCGCCGAAGCCGTGCTGCTCGGCAACGTGGCCTTGCGCCACGATCTGCGCGAGGAGTTAACCGGCAAAAAACTGCTTTGGGATTCCGCCGCGCTGCAAGTCATCAACTCCGAAGAAGCGAGCCAGCTCCTCCGCCGCGAGTATCGGGCGGGATGGACGTTGTGAAGCCACCTTCATTGGCTGATGATCCATCCCGCCAGCACGTGCGGGAATTGCCCATCAATCCAGAAGTTTATGCCGTACTTGTTTTGAGCCGGAATTACCGTTTGCAAAGAGTTGGGCGCATCGTAGCGTCTCGCGAAACACGACCATCTGTATGAAACCCTACCTTTGCATCATGGCATTGCTTGCGATCTTCAATAACCTCAGCGCCGAAGTGCGGCAGGCATTTCCGCTTTGGCCCGATGGCGCGCCGGGAGCGCTGGGCAAGGAGGAAAAGGATGTTCCGACGCTGACTCCTTATCTGCCCGAGAGTGGCAAGGCCACCGGCGCGGCGATCGTCGTGTGTCCCGGTGGCGGCTACGGTGGACTCGCCGGCCACGAAGGCAAGGATTACGCGGTGTGGTTGAATGAACAGGGGGTCACGGCTTTTGTTCTCAAGTACAGGCTGGGTTCAAACGGCTATCGGCATCCACGGATGTTGGAGGATGTTTCTCGCGCGATCAGACTTGTCAGAGCGCGAGCCGGGGAGTGGAGCGTAGATGCGAAACGTGTGGGAGTCATGGGTTCATCAGCCGGCGGCCATCTGGCTTCGACGGCTTTGACACATTTCGACGGCGGAAACTCCAACGCGACTGATCCGATTGAGCGGCAGAGCTCGCGTCCCGATATCGGAATTCTCTGTTATCCGGTGATCACGATGGGCGAGTTCACTCACCAGGGATCGAAGAACAATTTGCTCGGGAAAGATCCGTCTCCAGAACTCGTCAAGCTCCTGTCGAACGAACTCCAGGTCACGCCCCAGACGCCGCCGACGTTCGTCTGGCACACGTACGAAGATTCAGCTGTGCCGGTTGAGAATGCTCTGATGTTTGCGTCCTCGCTGCGACGAAACAAAGTCGCGTTTGACCTGCATGTGTACCAACAGGGCCGCCACGGTATCGGCCTGGCGAATGGTCATCCCTGGACCAAGGAACTCAGCGTCTGGCTCAAGGTGCAGGGATTCCTTAAGTAACACCCGGATGGAACAGCCCGCACGGCGCGAGTTCAAGGAGCCGATCCCACAGCGTGGTAACGGTTGATCTCAGGATTTTCGATGGTGCGTTTGCGGCCATTCAGCCACCGAACCTCGACGTTCTCCACACGAGTCGAGCTTCCCAGCCCGAAATGAGCGGTGTTTGCATGCTGTGAACGGTAGGAATCGCCGGTGATGATGTCGCGCACCTGGATGCCGCCTGGGTAACGAAGTGTTACCTTCGCGCCGACTGGTGAAGTGCCATTGCCTTCTTCCCGAAATTTGAATCCGATCCAGTTGCCAGGATTTGACGTCTGGTTTTTGAAGACGCGGAGTGTTTGTTTTCTCTCAGGCCATTCCTCGAAAGTTGTGACCAAAAAATCCTGGCGCCCGTCACCATCCAGATCATCCGCGACGACGTTCCGGGAATCTTCTTCCATGGCGACGCCGCTGAGATGGCCGACTTCCACAAAGGAAGCCCCGTTGTGATTCCAGAAAAGCCGGTTCTTCTCGTAACCGCCGTAGGAGTAGCCGCGATCCCGGGATTCCATGAACTTTCCTCCGGTGTAGGCAAAGGCCACGACGCTGTCGCGTGAATTGGCAGCATAGATGTCGTGCTTCCAAAATTCCGGCTCGTGATCGTGGACTGATTGCCGGCTGACGTGGCCGTTGGAGACATACAGATCCAACTGACCGTCATTGTCGTAGTCAAAGGCGCTGGAACCCCAGGACCAGCCCGTTCGGGCAATCGAAGTTCCAAGTGAACCCTCATGGAAGCCTTTTGTTCCGGCCGCTCCGAGGTGAAGCCGGTTGCCGTGAGTCATCATTCCCCGAACGAGATCGTATGATTCGAATCCGGGACGTTTGAGGCCAAGGGATTCAAGGCGCTCGGCGGTCGGTGAATTCATTCCGATCATCAGGAGATCCATGCTCGAATCGCCATCCAGATCGGCCCAGACATGGGCCATCCCAAACCCTTTCGACTCCTGGATCCACTGACTGGTCTCCTCGGTAAAATGACCACGCCCATCGTTCAGGTAAAGATCCACACCTGCGAAATCACTCACGATGATCAAGTCCAGATCTCCATCGCGATCCACATCAGCAAAGGACGCGCTATAGGTCCGCCTCCAGCGTTTCCGTGCAAGTCCCGCTTCCGCTGTTCCATCGGAGAATCGTCCGGCGCCCTCATTCACCAGCAGGTGGGAAGGATGCCCGTCGTTGGCATCGAAGTAAGGTGTTGGCATCTGGCCTCGCTCGTAAGGAACCTTGTACTGCGCGAGCCACACATCGAGATCCCCGTCACCGTCGATGTCCCCGCAAGTGAGGATCTGTCCATACTTGAGCTTTGGATCCGCCTTCCAGACCTGCTGGCCAGAAGTGTCAAACGTTCCTTGCGACGAGCCTCGAAACAAAACAAGTCCTTCAAACTTTGCGCACAGGAAGTCCGCCGCGCCGTCACCGTCAAAGTCCGCGATCACCGCCGTAAACATGAGACCGGGAGACTCCCGGCAGAGCGGCTGGCTCGTATAGCCGCCGTCAGCTTCGCGCTTCATCATGAGATTGCGCGAAGCCAATATGATTTCGGACAACCCATCGCCATCGAGATCGTAAAGAATGAGCGGGTCGATGAAGTGCGAGCCTTCAATCGGATCAATTCTCTCGGCTCCTGCCGACTGAAAAGCTGGCGCGCCCTTCAGCGTCCGCACTGACAGCCGTGAAGCATCGATGGATTCTATCGATGGTGATTTCGCGTTCGGCTGCCATGAGACATTCAGATCGCCTTCAATGGTTGCTCGTGTGTCTTCCCGTTCGTTGTTCAGATGGGCGATCAGGTGAAAGACACTTGATTTGGGCTGGCCCTCATTGTTCGTCGCAAATCGATTATGCCGAAGTTCGAGAGCGTTGATCGACCAGCCTGCTCCTTCGGATGAAGTCAGGAGGTTCTTCCAATCCGTCGGGTTCCATTGGCGGCTTTGGACCGTGGGTGAAAAAACATGAACACCGTGTGCAAGCTGCGTGGGAATCAAGAATGTTGGCACTGCAAGGCTCCGAAACCCCAAGGAAGCCGCGACGCCAAACTTGTTCGTCGCCCGGTTGATCGAATCCCAGAGTGACTCGAAGACGACACCACATTCTTCCGCCAGCAGCTCGGGTTTCCAGATCGTTTCAGCGATTTGTTTTTCGCGTTCCTTCAACGCGCCCAGTTCCTTGGCGAGACTCGTGATTTCACGCTCGCTGAGGTTCGAGGGCTTTTCGAATTCAGGTGAAGAGTCATCGCGTCGTGTCGCAATGATCACCAGCCCCAGCACGATGGCCAGGAGCAGAACGAGGAGCAGAAGTCGTTTTGGTTGCACGACGCTAAATGGTTTTGCGCCCGAGCCACGGCAGGGAAATTCAATGGATCATCGCCGGCTAGGCGTTCCCGTATGTTTCGCGATTTCCAAAACCTTCCAGCCTTTCGGATGCTTCTTGCTGAGGAGTCTATTCCGCAAGATCAGCCTCCAGTCGAGTAGCGAATCCTCAATGCACAGCAGCTCGCAGTACGATAATAAGCATTTCACACTCGTTTTGTTTCCCCCATGCGGCACTCGGCGTGTCGCTCACGAATCAAGAAACCCTGTCAATGGACTGGTGGGACTGGCGGCGGAATTCTCTTCGGCCAATCCGATTTCGTAGGCGGACCTGCCCGCTTCCACAGCCAATTTGAAGGCCTGCGCCATCCGGGCCGGCTGGCGAGCGACTGCAATGGCCGTGTTCACCAGCACCGCATCCGCTCCCATCTCCATCGCTTCGGCAGCCTGGCTTGGAGCCCCGATCCCGGCGTCCACAACCACGGGTACAGTGGACTGCTCGATGATGATCCGGATCTGGTCGCGCGTCTGGATGCCGCGATTGGATCCAATGGGAGAACCGAGTGGCATCACCGTTGCCGTGCCGACTTCTTGCAGCCTTTTCGCGAGCACCGGATCCGCGTTGATGTAGGGCAGCACCACGAAACCTTCACTCACGAGGATCTCAGCAGCATGGAGCGTCTCGATCGGATCCGGAAGCAGGTAACGAGGATCGGGATGAATCTCGAGCTTCACCCAGTTGGGCAGTCCGGCTGCACGCGCCAACCGGGCAAGGCGGACGGCCTCAGCAGCGTTCATTGCGCCGCTGGTATTGGGAAGGATCAGGTAGCGCTTGGGGTCGATGAATTCCAGAATGTTCGCGAACGGGTCCGCTTTGCCGGTCAGGTCCACCCTGCGCAAAGCCACGGTCACCAGCTCGGTCCCGCTTGCATCCAGGGCCTCGCGCATCGACTCATTGGAAGAGAACTTCCCCGTCCCAAGAAGGAGCCGGGATTGGAAGGAGCGCCCAGCGATGACCAGCGAACCATTTGTAAACGACATGGTAGGCCAACATAGGTGGGATCACTTTTTTGACAACAGTTTTGCCATTTCACCTCGACTCATCTGGCCTGAAAGTTTCAAGCAACTAGTCCTCGCCTGCGATGTATCCGACATGAAATCGAGTGCTGGTCGAAAGTCCTCTTTGCCTGGACCGGATCGAAGGACGAGGGGCTGACAAAGCTCCGCAACTGGCGGACTGAAGTCCGTGCCGAGGCTTGCAAGCGGCGGACATCGTAACTGATCCAAAAGCGGTCAACTCGTGAATCTTTCCACAAGATTTGAAGACGTCTTCAACATCAGAATGGGCTGATGTTTCCAATCAATGAGCTTGCTATGATCGACCTTCCGCTGAACAAGTACGCCGTAATTTCGTCAACCCTTCACTCATGAGAGTATCCCGGATAATTCTGGCAATCATCCTCAACTCTTGTTTCACGCCATCGCCGGACATCGCTTTCGCCAGGGATCAACCACAATGGGGTGAAGCCTGGTCTCGAAACATGGTTTCCAGTGAGACAGGCCTTCCGGAATCTTTCGACCCCAAAACCAAACTCAACATCAGGTGGGTGGCTGAAATTGGCACTGAAAGTCACTCTACGCCTGTCGTCGCGAATGGCCGGGTGTACATCGGCACGAACAATGGCGAACCACGCGATCCAAAGCATCGCGGCGACCGTGGTGTCCTCATGTGCTTCGATGAACGCGATGGCAGCCTGCTCTGGCAACTGGTCGTGCCCAAGCGTGACGAGGATCCCTACATGGATTGGCCGAAGACCGGAATCTCCTCGCCAGTCACCGTGGAAGGCGATCGTGTGTACCTGACTGACAACCGTGGCGCGGTGCTCTGCCTTGACGCACGCGGCCTCGCCAATGGCAACGACGGGCCTTTCAAGGCTGAAGCCGCCTACATGACCGCGCCCGACCTCGAAACCCCGCCCCCCAAGGCAGTGGCCGGAGCTGAAACCCGCCCACAGCCACTCCGACCGCCAGCCAATGAGAAGCTGCTTCAACCCGGCCCGCTCGATGCGGACATTCTCTGGAAATTGGATCTCCCTTCCGCCGCAGGCATCTGGCCGCACGACGGCGCGCACAGTTCGGTTCTCATTCATGGAGATCACCTGTACCTCAACACTGCCACCGGTGTTGACAATACTCACAAACGCGTTCGAACGCCGGATGCGCCCAGCCTGATAGTCATCAACAAGCGAACCGGACAGTATCTTGCGCGAGACAACGAGCATATCGCTCCCAACATTTTTCACTGCACATGGTCCTCTCCTTCGCTCGGTGAGATCAACGGTCGGCCACTGATCTTCTTCGCGGGGGGCAATGGAATTGTCTATGCCTTTGAACCATTGCCGAAAAATTTTAAGCCTGCGAAGTCCAGCGGTTCCTCAACAAACGTTCCCGCCACGCTGAAAACAGTCTGGAAGTTCGACCCCGATCCGACGGCGCCAAAGGAAAACGTTCATCGCTACAACACCAACCGTCGTGAGGGCCCGAGCAACATCTATGGAATGCCTGTCTTCCACCGGAACCGTGTTTATGTCGCTGGAGGCGGCGACGTTTTTTGGGGCAAGAACGAAGCCTGGCTCAAGTGCATTGACGCCACGCAAACCGGCGACATCACCAAGTCCGGTGAGATTTGGTCTTACGCCCTCGAAAAGCATGTGCTCTCGACACCGGCGATCCGCGGAGATCTCCTCTTCATTGCCGATTGCGGACGCAAACTGCACTGCCTCGATGTACACACAGGAAAGCCACTGTGGATTCACGACATCAAGGGAGATGTCTGGGCTTCGCCAATGGTCGCCGACGGCAAGATTTATCTCGGAACACGCAGTGGAGCGTTTTATGTGCTGGGCGACTCACGGGAAAAGCATGTCCTCAGTGAAATTGAATTGGGCTCCCCCATCAGTGCCACCGTCACGGCGGCAAATGGAACCCTCTACATCTCGACCATGACTCACCTCTACGCTCTGCGGAAAAACATCAGGTAGCGCGTCGTTGACTGTGCAATGCGCGGCCTCATACCCTCCAGCTCAATCCCTATGATAAACAAACTTCGGCTGCTTGCCTTTCTCTCAATATCCACCCTGTTCCCGGCGGTCGGTGCCGACTTGCGCGTGGGGTTGATCGGCCTGGACACCTCGCACGTCACGGCGTTCACAGAACTCCTGAATGATCCGAAACACAAACAGCATGCGCCCGGGGCAAAAGTTGTCGCGGGCTTCAAGGGAGGCAGCCCGGATATCGAGTCCAGTTGGTCTCGAGTGGATAAGTACACCACAGAACTCCAGGAGAAGCATGGCGTGAAAATCTATTCCACCATCGAGGAGCTCTGTCAGAATGTGGATGCGGTGATGTTGGAAAGTGTCGATGGCCGCCCGCATCTCGAACAAGCGCGGCCCGTGATCAAGGCGGGCAAACCGCTTTATATCGACAAGCCAATGGCTGGCTCGCTGCGAGATGTCCTGGAAATTTTCCGGCTTGCGAAGGAAGCGAACGTTCCGGTGTTCAGCTCATCATCGCTGCGTTACGGGAAGAACTCACAAGCCGTCCGCAACGGCTCAATTGGCAAGGTCACTCGAGCAGACACATTCAGTCCCGCCCACATCGACAAGACTCATCCCGACCTGTTCTGGTATGGCGTTCACGGTTGTGAATCACTTTTTACCGTGATGGGCACCGGCTGCCAGACAGTCAAACGCGGCACGACCGCCGATGGTCGAATCGAAGTCACCGGCACGTGGTCAGGAGGCCGGGTGGGAATCTTCCGTGAAAATTCAAAAGGCTATGGCGGATCGGCAACTGGCGAGAAGGGTGAAGCGCCCGTTGGTCAATTCGACACCTACGCGCCGCTGGTCGTCGAAGTTGTGAAGTTCTTTCAGACTCGCGTTGCGCCCGTGCCGCCGGAGGAAACGATCGAGATTTTCGCATTCATGGAAGCGGCGGATGAGAGCAAACGCCAGGGAGGTGCCGAAGTCCGTATTGCTGATGTTTTGAAGAAGGCGGCTGCTCGCTAGCACGTAGTTCTCATAGCTGCAGGTGGCAGGGGTAACCTGCCCGACGGAAAGTCAGGAAACCAAACCGTCCACGACCTGTTGCACTGTCGCGATGAATGCCTGCGCAATCACGTCAGGCTTGCCCTGGCACTGCAAACCAAAGCTCACTGGCTCGAAACCTTCGAGCGGCAGGGCGCGAAGGCCGGGAGGCGTTGGAGCTTTCGGCACCGCGATGGAGAGTCCGATGCCATGGCCATTCGTGACGTACGTTTGCACCAGCTCGATCGAGCTGACTTCAATGCTCCAGAACCAATCCACTCCCAGCTTTGCGAGACCCCGCTGGAAAGTTTTGTAAATCGACTCGTTCGACGGGAGGCTGATCAATGTCTCGTCAATGCGATCACGAGCCCACAGCTCCGAAGCTGACTTGATCTTGCTGTTCTTCGGCACGAGGAGGATGAGAGGCAACTGGAGGAGGGTCAACGCGTTCACACCTGGCGCGGGCTTGCCTTCAAGAAGCGTGATCGCGAAGTCGATCTCGAGCCGGCTCAACCACGCCTCAAGCTGCGGCTGGTACCCTTCGCGCAAGGTCAGCCTCAGTTTTGGAAACTTTGATCGCAACTGTTGCAACACCCCCGGCAGGTAATCGCGCAATACCACTTCCGAAGCGCCCACCCGAATATGCTGCGAAATGCCGCCTCGTAATTTTTCGGCCATGTCGGTGAGGTTGTCGAAGAAAGGCTGGATGAACGCGTAAAGCTCCTGGCCCGGCACAGTGAGCGCGAACGGCCGCCGGTGGAACAACGTCACGCCCAGGAATTCTTCCAACTGGATTACCTGCCCGCTGACCGCCGGCTGCTGGATTCCGTAAGGCATGTTGCGCACGGCTTCGGTGATGCCTCCGTGCCTGGCGACGTAATAGAACAACTCGAGGTGATGAATGTTCATGAATCAATGTGAGTGGTGACGGGAGCCAGATTATTGTTCCGGCCCCGGTCCGCAAGCCTGACCGTTTGTGCCCTGTCGCTCCTCCGTACGAACTTACCCGACTCAAGATGCGGATGGGAGGCTGGTCAGTCGCCCCCAGTTCTCCGGTGCTGACGGATATCTGTTCTCAGCTCAGCGTGAGAAAATTCTTCAGAATTGTCCGCCCACTCTCCGTGAGAATGCTCTCCGGATGAAATTGCACTCCCCATATCGGCAAAGTTTTGTGGCGAACACCCATGATCTCACCTTCCTCCGTGTCAGCGGTGATCTCCAGACAATCCGGGACTGTATCTCGCTTGAGCACGAGCGAATGATAACGCGTCGCTGCGAAAGGGTTCGGCATGTCCTTGAACAAATCACGCGAGTTGTGGCGGATGAGGGAGGTCTTGCCGTGCATCATGCGGTAGTTGACCACGACTTCGCCTCCGAACGTGTGAGCGATGCATTGATGCCCCAGGCAAACCCCCAGCATCGGAATGCGCGAACCAAATGTGCGAATGATGTCGTTCGAGAGCCCTGACTCCCGTGGCGAACATGGACCAGGCGAAATCATGATCCGCTCCGGTTTCATCGTCTCGATTTGATCAAGCGTGATCTGATCGTTGCGATGCACCTCCATCTCGACCTCCATCTCCCCGAGGTATTGCACCAGATTGTAGGTGAACGAATCGTAGTTATCGATGATCAGCATCATAAATCGCGGCGGCAACCTAGACCACAGCGTCAAGTTTGGGAACGAGGAAATGCCGGGACTCCAGCATTCCAGTACATCCATAAGTTGTCGGTGAGCTTGGCTGTCGGCCAGGAGCGCGGTTGTGTGCGCAGCACCAGCCGCTGCAGGTATGGCGTGAGGGCGAGCCAGCAATACTGCTGCGACTGGCTTTCAGCACAGTCGCGCTCCACCGACTTGTGGATGCACCGCCAGCCTTCAAGCAATGGTCCAACTTCTCTGCCAACCGCCTTTCACCTTGAATGTTCGCGGAGGCAACTCGAAGATGCGCGCGCATGAACCGGATTGAAGATCGCTTTGCGCGTCTGCGGCGCGAGGGCCAGAAGGGTTTCGTAGTTTATATCGGGGCGGGCGATCCGAACCTCGAAGCCACGCGTCAACTCGCGCTTGCATTCGATCAAGCGGGCGTGGACGTGCTTGAACTCGGCGTCCCCTTCAGTGATCCCCTCGCGGATGGCCTGGTGAACCAGCTCGCTGCGCAGCGGGGACTCGAATCTGGCACGACCCCGCCGAAGGTGCTCGAAACAGTGGCTGCCATCCGGCGCGATTCCCAGATGCCCATCGTGCTTTATGTCTATTTCAACATCCTCCACAAGCGCGGCCTCAAGCAGTTCATCGAGGATTGCGCCAAAGCAGGTGTGGATGGACTGCTGGTGCTCGACCTTCCACCAGAGGAATCCGACAACTACGAATCGCTGATGCACGAAGCCGGGCTCTGCAACATCTACCTCGTGGCTCCCACCACTCCCGAAGATCGCATTGAGCTGATCGTCAAACGCGCAACAGGATTCATTTATTACGTCTCACGCGAAGGCGTGACCGGGATGCAATCGAAGGTTTCCGACACGATCGGCCAGATGACGGCAAAAATTCGAGCCCACACGAAACTTCCGATTGCCGTCGGCTTCGGCATCTCGAATCCTGAACAGGCGAAACTTGTGGCGCAACACGCTGAAGCCATCGTTGTCGGCAGCGCCATCGTGAACCAGATCGCCGAGCACGGGAAGTCGCCGGAGCTGGTGAAGCGGGCGGGGGAATTCATGAAAGCACTCGCTGATGCCGTGAAGGGCTGCTAGATTTCTGCAATGAAGCAAGTGATGATAGAAGTACCGGACGACGCTGTGCGCAGATGCGGCGGTGACGAGGCGCTGTTTGGGCGCGAGGTCTATGAGGCCGCCGTGGTACAATGGTTTGACGAAGGACGCATCTCCCAGGGGCGTGCCGCCGAACTTTTGAGCGTCTCCCGTGCGGAGCTTTTCGAAATGCTGAAGCGGCATAAAGTCTCGCCGATACAAATCACTCCCGAAGAATTGGCCGAAGAACTAAAGAGTGTCTGAGCGCTGGGTCATCAACGCTTCACTTGTCATCCTGCTCTCGAAAGCCGGGGTAATAGATTTTTTGCCGCAAATTTGCGACGAACTCGTGATTCCGTCTGCCGTCGTGGCTGAAGTTTCCACCGGTAATGAAGGGGACGCCGGCCGGACGTGGTTGGCGGCTGAAGGCGCCAGATTCGTGAAAGACCTGGTGCCCATTCCAGCATTACTTCAGGAAGCAGATCTCGGCAGGGGTGAAGCTGCCGTTCTATCGTGGGCACTTGCCCATCCCGGGTTTAAGGTCGTCTCGGATGATCGCCAGAGACGAGTTTGGGTGCAGCGACTGAACATTCCACTCATCGGCTCGTTGGGAGTAGCAGTCGTCTTGAAACGCAAAGGGCTTATCCTCGCCGTCCGACCTGTACTCGATAAAATCAAGGCGGCTGGTGGGTTTGTAAGTAATATGGCGATACAAGCCGCATTATCTTAAGCTGGTGAACTCTGAATTTTGCATCTATGAAAAGTCAGACTGACAACTCTAACCGTTTCGTCATCATCATGGCCGGCGGGCGCGGTGAGCGGTTCTGGCCGGTGAGCCGCGAGAAGACGCCCAAGCAGCTTATCAAACTCCTCGGTGACCGCTCATTTCTCCAGCAAGCGGTGGATCGCGTGCTGCCGCTCGTGCCGATCAAGAACATCTTCATCATCACCAACGCCACACAAGCCCCTGAAGTGCGCAAACAGTTGCCCAAGCTGCCGAAGGAAAACGTCGTTGCCGAGCCGACGGGGCGCGACACGTGCGCGGCAGTCACGCTCGGTGCGGCGATTGTTGGGGCACGTTCCACGACGGCTGTAATGGCCGTCCTGCCAGCGGATCACGTGATTCCGGATGAGAAGAAATTCCAACAAGTGCTCGCCGACGCATTCGATCTGGCGAGCCGTGGGCAGGTGATCGTCACCATCGGCATCAAGCCCACCGAACCGGCGACCGGTTACGGTTACATCCGCACGGGCACCGAGTTGCCGCCGCCAGCCGGTGTGAAGAAGTACAAGACCACTTTTTTCAAGGCCGAGCAGTTCGTGGAGAAGCCCTATTACGACAAAGCCGTCGAATACCTGACCAGTGGCCAGTATCGCTGGAACGCCGGCATGTTCATCTGGTCCTTCGTCACCATCACGAATGGACTGGAAAAGCATCAGCCTGAAATGGCTGCAGCGTGCCACCGCTGGTTCGATGCGGCTGCTAAGAGCAAGTTGGACAAGGTGATCGCCAAGGAATATCCGGACATCAAAAAGATCTCGATTGATTTCGCCCTGATGGAGCACGCGCACAACGTCGTGGTAGCCGATGGCTCATTCGACTGGGACGACCTCGGTGCATGGCCGGCGCTTTCCCGACACGTGAAACCTGACGCCGAGGGGAATTGCGCCGTGGCCGACTTCATTCATGTGGATGCAGCACGGAACATCGTCTATGACGCTCGCTCGAAGGAAAAACGTACGCCTGTCTGCCTTGTCGGATTACGAGATTGCGTTGTGGTGCAAACCGACGATGCCACGATGGTGGCCCACAAAAGCCAGGCCCAAAAGGTCAAGGAGCTGGTGAAAAAACTCTCTGAATCACCGACTCACCGGCGGCTGGTCTGACGATGGGGCCGGGCAGGGGCTTGCGAGGGATCCAGGCTAGGCTTCGTGCTTGTGGATGGACTGGGCGGAAATTCCGTTTCTAAGCGTAAACGTCGAGCCGTTGATGGGCACCGGGCTGGGCACCGGCGGAATCAATCAGTTTCAACGTGGCCGCGCCTTCCAGCTTGATCTGGTCCTGCGCCTTCTCAAGCATGCGGACGGCAATCTGGTTGGCCTGCGGATCCGATGTGTCGGAAGCCGCGTTTATCAGCGATGACGGAGTGTATCCGGAAATCGTCATGCAAGCTTATCGGCAGGCGGCGTGAGAAGCTTTAGCAGATTCCTCAAGTATTATCACGCGAGACTCTGAACGACTTTCTCGATCAGAGCCACGCCTTCGGCAGCTTGTTCCGCAGTGAGATTAAGCGGCGGCAACAAGCGGACTTTCTGGGAACCGGATGGGATCGTCATGACGCCAGCATCGTGCAACCGGTTCACGAATTGAATGGCGGCTGACTTGTCACCTGATGCAAAGGCCGGAATGGATTCCTTCTCCTTGAGTTCAATTCCGAGCATGAGACCAAGTCCGCGCACGCCCTTGAGCACCCCCGGATTGGCGTTCACCACGCGCTGCATTTCATTCAGAAGCGCCTCGCCTACCTGCCGGGCATTTTGCGCCAGATTATCGCGCTCGATCACTTCCATGACTTTCGAAGCCACAGCACAACCGAGCGGCGTGCCACCGAAGGTTGTTCCATGCGTTCCAGGACCAAGGAGATCGGCGTGTCTGCTTTGCACCCAGAATGCACCCATTGGAAATCCTCCTCCCAACGACTTTGCCATCGAAATTCCATCCGGCAAAAACGAGTGAGGCAAGCTTTCGAGGATTCTTTGAAAACTTTGAAAGCGACCAGTCCGGAAATGGCCGCACTGAACACCGTCCATCAGGAGCAAGAGTTTCTTTTCATCGCAGAGGCGTCGAAGCCCAAGCAGGTAATCCGGAGCTGCGGGCGTGATCCCGCCTTCGCCTTGAACGCCCTCGATGAGAACCGCCACGGTTGCCGGGGAAATGGCCGCTCGCACTGCTTCGAGATCGTTGAACGGCACGTGGCGGAACCCCTGCACCATCGGCTCGAAGCCTTGCTTTACCTTGTCCTGGCCGGTCGCCGCTATGCCAGCAAGTGTGCGTCCATGGAAAGAATTCTCCGCCGTCAAAATTTCGTAGCGCCCTTCATCATGGCCAAACTTCCGTGCCAGCTTGTAGAGCCCTTCGTTCGCCTCCGCGCCGCTGTTGCAGAAGAAGACCTTTCCCGGCGCCAGATGTTTGACCAGTTGCTCTGCCATCCGTCCTTGTGGCTCGTGATAATAAAGGTTCGAAACATGTACGAGCTTCTGCGATTGCTGAATGAGCGTCTCGGTAATTTCAGGGTTGGCATGACCCAGGGCGCAAACGGCGATTCCACCCCCGAGATCAAGGTAACGCTTCCCTGTCACGTCCCACACATAACTCCCTGCGCCGTGCGAGAAGACCAGCTCAAACCGGCCATACGTTGGAACGACAAATCGATTGAAGAGTCCACGAACAGTTTCGAACTCGTTCCGATGAATAGGCGGTGGTGGCGGCAGTATCTCTTTCATGCAACGGGCTCGATTAATCCCAGCGTCCCGGCAAAATCAAGAAACACTTGGAGAATTCCTCGACTCCCCGCTTGACAGCCTCCACCCCACGAAAAGGCCGCGCCCAAGTTTTTCCCCGAGTTACATGCAAATGCGGAGTTGGACATTTCATCACGCTGCTGGTCTGCAGGCGACAGGCACCGGATCGCCAGAATTTATTCTTGATTCCGCCGCTGCCGGAATCCCGGTAGTCGCCTCCAAGGAACACTCTCCAAGGAACAGAAACCGCGCGAAGCGCGGCTTGTGTTCCTTGGCTCCGCTCGCTTCCAGATTCCCCAATAGCGATAGAAGCGCGGATCGTTTTCCACCGCACGGCGGAACGCCTCCGCCACACCAAGTGGCCCGGCTTCACCGCACGGATGGACCGTTTCACCTTATGGTGGAGTTCTTCCGCCGCCCGGATGAACCTTCCAACCGCATGGCGGAACTCTACATCGACAACCGTCCCCTGCTCAACCCCGCCCATCCCGAGCTGCGTCAATACAAGGCCATATTCGTCATCGGCAATGACGAGATCGGCCTGGAAAGCGATGTGGCCGAGGGCGTCTGCAAACCGTGATCCCAATTCCTAAACCAACTCAACCAAAACCAATGAAAGCAAAACCGTTAATCACACTCGCATTCCTCGCGCTCGCTGCTGGGGCTTACAAGACCGTCTTACAAGCGGTCTTGGATCAGGCGCCACTTCCCACCGACATTGCAGCATCCCCCGAATTCCCGATGAGCGTCCCGATCGAGGAATCCGCCATGCGGATACTCCACTTTGATCCCAAGACATGGGAGGTGATCGCGTCCGACCCGCCGCTACCAACAGATGGAAAATACACGAGTTTTCCTGACTGCCTCTCGAAGTTTCAGAGGCACGGTGAGATCAACCATGTCCGGCGCAGCGAAGTTCAGCGCAACGTCAGCACACTGATCTTCCCGGAAATCATGAGCTTCACACTCTGCCGATCAATCGCGATGACCCGGGCACCGTCCACCTCATCACCGATGGTCACTGTCCGGCCGTTGATCAGCGCGCTCGGTTTCTTGAGGCGAAAGAAGATTCCCTGAAGTTTCATCTCCGGCGCGGGCGGCGGCGGGGCGGAGGCAGCCACTACTGGCGTGGAAGTTGGCGGTGTGGTTGTGGGGGAGGATGCGGTTGTCGAATCTCCAGGTTTTGCTTCGGGAGGCGAGGCGATTGTGGCGGATGATACTGGGGCTGCCGCAGGCTGAGGCGAAGCGGTTGTGGACGAGGCGGATTCAATCGCGACTGCCGGTTGCACAGCAGGCACGGGCGGCGTGGAAAGCTTCGCAGGCGTCTCGGCGGCAACTTGCGGGGACGTCACCGGCACTGTCTCGGGCTTGACGGAAAGACTCAGTGCCGCTGCGGGTGCGGGTGGAGTGCTGGCGGGGCGGGCTGTTGTCTGATCCTCCTGGCGGTCCGCCCATTTCTGCGCCGTTGCCGCTGCTCTTTCGACCGGGTTTGGCTGTCGCGCCTGATTGGTTTGTGCCGGTTGAACATTGCGAGTGGCGTCGGAAGCGGTGGACCCTGTGGGCGTCCCTCGGCGCATAAACCAGATGCCCCCGACGACCAAAATCAGTAGAACCACAATCCAGACAAAGCGGTTCGATCCTGAATCTCGTTCGTCCACCGGTTGCAGGGGCGACCCGCTTCCCGCGCCCGGAAAGACAGGCTTCTCGCCAGGTTGCTGCTGGTTTTGTTTCGTCCGCTTGAGGGCGTCGTTGATGAGGCTCATGAGTCGATGTTTCCTTCCAGCTCGCGGACTGCGGAGCCGACCATGCGGAAGTCGATGCGGTCGCGTTGTTGGACGAAGCCCGCGAGCAGGCATTTGTCGCAGACGGCGTTGATAAGCCGGGGCACTCCCTGACTGTAATTGAAGATCCGCCAGAGAGCAGGAGCCGTGAAGTAGGGCGCTCCATTTGCCCCGGAAACCTGAAGCCGGTGCTGAACGTATTGACCAAGCTCGGCGCGGCGCAGCGGGCGCAGGTGATATCGAACGGTGATCCTCTGGCGCAACTGCCGCAGGCGATGATCATTCAAACGGTCGCGCAACTCCGGCTGGCCCATCAGGACGATTTGAAGCAATTTCCGGTCATCGGTTTCAAGGTTGGACAGCAGCCGCACTTGTTCCAGCAATTCATGAGTCAGATCCTGCGCTTCGTCGATGATGAGGACCGCGTCGCGCTCCTGCTCGGCGAGCTGCAGTAGAAAATCATTCAAAGTGCCGATGGTTTCGAGGCGGTCCATGCCACGGACGTTCAAGCCGAACTCCATCGCGATCGCCTTCATCAGTTGATCGGCATCCAGCACGGGATTCAGAATCAGCGCCGTGGCAAACCGGCCGCCGAGCTGTTCGAGCATCGCCCTGCAAAGAGTCGTCTTCCCAGCGCCGACATCTCCGGTGAGCTGGACGAAACCTTTGCGCTCGCGAATACCATAAAGGAGGTGGTTTAGCGCTTCGCGATGTTTGGCGCTAAAGTAGAGGAAGCGCGGGTTCGGCGTTATGTCGAACGGCGCTTCGGTGAGGCCATAGTATTCCAGATACACAGCAAACCCTTTGATGGAAAACGTTCCGTCGCAATGATCGGACTGTCAAGGGATCATTTGGTAAGGCAGAGTCCCAATAGGCCGCGGTCTTTGAGCCGAAGTGGGAATTAATGGTGAGGAGGTTGAGGGGTTTTTCGGAACAATGGCGGGAAACTTTTTTAGGCTACCTCGATGTCACGAAACAAACGTCAGTCACTCTCGCCCGAGGAACAAACCGTATTGGATCACCTCCAGGTCCGACCGCTCACTGGCAGGGAGGAGTATGGACGGTGCGATGAACTCATCGTCGAAGAACATTACCTGCACGATGCCACCCTCGTCGGTGAGCATCTGCGTTACGTGGCCACTCACAAAGGGAGGTGGCTGGCCGTGGCCACGTGGAGTGGAGCCTCTTACTGAGGAGACCGTGGGAAAGGCTACAAATCTTGACAGCGGCACAGACGCATCTGCTTCGTTGCTCGCTTGGTCGGAGGCCGCTGCGGGCATCCTCCCGCGTTCGCGCCTCGCATCTGCATCTGTGGCGCTCGCCATCATTCGTAGCCTTTCGTAGCCTATCCCACGGTCTCCTCAGTATCATATCAAGGCGAGGGATGAGTTCATCGGCTGGAGCGCCGAGCAATGCCGGCAGCGTCGTCCTCTCATCGCGAACAACGCGCGCCTGCTGGTGTTGGAAGGCTGCCATTATCCGAACCTGGTGAGCAAGTTTATGAAGCTCATGCTCGAGCGGCTCTCACAGGACTGGCTTGAGCGCTGGGGCCATCCGCTGGCGATGGTGGAGAGCTTCGTGGATCCACGATTTTACCAGGGCACGGCTTACAGGGTCAGCGGATGGTCGCACTTGGGACGGACGGCGGGATGGAAGCGCGATGCCGCTGATTTCTATCTCCAGCACGACGCGCCCAAGCAAACCTGGGTGCGCGAGCTGGTCAAAAAGGCCCGCATGAAACTGCGCGCGCCCGAGCTGCCCGGAGAGTGGAAGTGCGCCGAGCTGGGTTTGACGCCGCGCTGCCGGTTCAAGGCCGGGGAGATTTGCAGCCTGGTGGACTGGCTGCGCAAGGAACTGGTGGAGTTCCGCCGTCCACAGGCGCTGGCGTATCCGGTGGCGGGAGTGATCGGACTGATCGTCATGGCCATGGCCACCGGCGTGCGCCAAGGGCCGGAGGATCTGGCACAGTACGCCGACACGCTCAGCCCGGCGCAGTTGAGGGCGCTGCGCTTTCGCACGGACCAGCACACCGGACGATCGAGGTGTCCGAAGAAAACGGTCTTCACCCGCGTGCTCAACGCGGTGGATGGCCAGGTGCTCGAAGGGCTGTTGGTGCGCTGGCAGGACCAGTTGCTCGGGCCGGTGCAGGACCGGGTGGTCATCGCCGATGGGAAGAAGATGCGGCATGGCGGCGTGGAAATTGTCAACGCGGTCAGCGGCTCGGGCCGGTTCCTGGGCGGGGTCATCACCCAGGACAAGAACAATGAAATCCCCGCCGCGCGTGTGGTGCTGCTGACCGGCGAATCGCTGATCGTCGAGGTCCACGGCCTCCTTGTGTGCTTCGAGCAGTGCAATGATTTCTCCCAGACAACCGCGCGGCAAGGCGACGTGTTTCGGAAATTCCTCGGCGCAACGAATCACTCGAGGCTTGTCGAAGGTAGACAGCCGCATGGCTTGGGCGCGATAGAGCTCCGGGTTTTGAAACGCGGCGAGTCAATGCAGCCGGTTCAACATTGCGGACGGTAGTCCTTCCATTTCGACGAAGTCCAGATTGCCCCGAACAACGCGTACTTTCGCTGGCAACGGACCGGAGATGACTTCGTCCTGCTTCTTCCGGGATGGTGGCAGTGTCCCTGGATCTTCTGCTTGTTCATCGTCCGGCACACTGCGGCGGACACCGATGATGTCTCCACTCCGTTCGGCCTCCCGCACGACGCTCTCAACTTCCACGAATTCCATTCGTCGAACGCCCGATAACACTGACCACTGGTCAGGGTATAGGTTGAACTCGGCGTCGAGAAAAACGCTGTTGCTATGACCGCGCGGCACATGCTGCAACGGAAGCGCGATGAGATTGCCGAAGCCGCCTTTGGGCATGGTGTCCTGGCTCGGAAAGAAACGGTCGTAGGAATCGAGCCCAAGGTGATGCCGCCGCTCCATGGTCCGGGTCAGAATGGCCGCGCCGAGTTTTCGGGCGAGTCGGGCGGGCAATGGCGCGGCAAAGAAAATCCAGATATGCCCGCCGCGTCCCGAGCGTGACCGTTCGAGCAGGGCGGGCAATTTCCACTCGCTGCATGTGTGGAGATACGCTCGCACGTCTTCCTGCCAGGTCGTTTTGTCAAAATCAGCGGCTCAAGTGTGGCAACCTCGCCAAGGTGATAGGCACCTTGGAGGAGCAACTGGAAGCCGAGGGCACAGCAGAAACGGAAGCCCCCGTACGCAACGGACATCGCTACCTGAGCGATCGTCTGGACTGCTTGGACCATCCCTTGGCCCTGGCGCTGGGTTTGCCGATCGGCTCAGGCATCATCGAAAGCGGACATCGTCACGTCCTCCAAGCACGACTCAAAAAGGCTGACACTGCCTGGCTCCCAGAACACGCCGATCAGATCGCTCACTTGCGCGTACTCAGAGCGAATGACCGCTGGCTATCAATTTGGAATTAGCCTCACCCGCTTTTAATCACACCCAAAACGCCGACGATAATTGGGTTTCAAGAATCCGCTTGCCTCGACTTTGACCGTCGGTAGATTCGCCCTGCGAAATCGATCTGGACTGCCACCGGTTGCGGTGGTTTTTTTGTTTGAATCGATCGATTCCAGCAGCAGACAGACATTGTGAAACTTTTTAGCGGTACGTCGAATCCGCCTTTGGCTTCATCCATCGCCTCATCCATCGGCATGGAGCTGGGGCGATGTACGGTCAGCGCGTTTCCAGATGGAGAGACGTTCGTCAAAATCGAGGAAAACGTCCGCGGAGAAGATGTCTTCTTAGTGCAGTCCACGAGCCCGCCGACGAATCATTATCTGATGGAGATGTTCATCATGATGGATGCGCTGCGGCGGGCCAGTGCAGCGAGAATCACGACCGTACTCCCTTTCTATGGGTACGCCCGACAGGATCGCAAAGATCAGCCGCGTGTGCCGATCACCGCCAAACTCGTCGCCAACCTTCTTGTGGCCGCCGGAGCAAACCGGGTGCTGACGATGGATCTCCACGCTCAACAGATTCAAGGGTTCTTTGACATCCCTGTGGATCACCTTTACGCGGCCCCCGTGATGTACGAGTACATCAAGAAGAAGAACCTGAAGAACCTGGTTGTGGTGAGTCCTGACGTGGGCGGGCTCAAGATGGCTTACGCCTACTCACAGGTGTTGGATGCGGATCTTGCGATCGTGGCCAAGCGACGGAAGAGTGCGACGGAGGTCGAGTCAGTCAGCGTCATCGGTGAAATAGCCGGGAAGAGTGTGCTGTTGGTGGACGACCTTACCGAGACTGCCGGCACGTTGACAATGGCGGCTTCTTTGATGAAGGAGAAGGGGGCGACCGAGGTTCTCGCCTGTGTCTCGCACGCGATTTTGAATGATTTGGGGATTGATCGGCTTCGGAAATCTAACATTGACGAACTGATCACCACTGATACTGTGCTGCGCCCTAAATTTGACGGGGTGAACATTACGACGCTTTCGGTGGCGGCATTGCTTGGGGAAGCCATCAAGCGGATACACAACAATTCATCGGTGAATTCGTTGTTTGAGTTCAAGGGTGGACGCACGAGTTAGGCGTGGCGTCCGAGATCGGAAAGACTTTTAATAATGAAATCTGTTGCTTTAACTGCTTATCCACGGTCGTTGGTCCGCCGCGCGGGCGCCAAGAAACTTCGAGGCCTGGACCGGGTGCCGGTGGTGATATACGGCCGCCACAATCCTCCACAAAACCTTGAAGTCAAACTCAAGGATCTTGATCGTGTGATACATAACTCGGCATCCGAAAACCTTCTTCTCGATTTGGAAGTCAGTGGTGATGCCAAGCCCAAGCGACTGGCGCTGGTTCAGGATGTGCAGCATCATGCTTTGAGCGGGCATGTGCTCCATATTGATCTTCATGAAGTCGTCGAAACGGAAATGGTGACGATCACAGTTCCCCTTGAAACCACTGGAGAAGCGGTCGGGGTTAAGACCGGTGGCGGGGTTCTTGAACATGTCGTCTTCAAAATCAAGGTTCGTGCGCTTCCGAAGAATCTCCCGGAGAGCCTTCAAGTGGACGTTTCGCACCTTGACATTGGGAATTCCATCCACCTTGGTGAAATTCAGGCTCCTCCAGGTGCGGAAATCATCGGAGACAAGAAACGTGTTGTGCTGGCTGTGGCTGCTCCAGTAACCGAGGCGCAGGAAACCGCGACGGAGGCTGCTGCTGCGGAAGGCTCCACACAGCCCGAGATGATCAAGGAGAAGAAGGATGAGGCGGGTGCTGCTCCTGCCGCAGGCGCGAAACCGGCTGCCGAGAAGGAGAAGAAGGCCGAGAAGAAGAAGTAACGGTGCGGTTGATTGTGCCGGAGCCAAACCAGGGAGTGTATCCGATGGAAGCATGGCACCTGATCGCTGGCTTGGGCAACCCCGGGACAGAGTACGCTAGCACGCGTCACAACGCCGGGTTCATGGTAGTGGAAAGACTGGCGCGGCGGTGGAATGTAGTCTGGACTTTGGAAAGCAAGTTCAGCGGGAGGGTTGCGAAGGCTGATTTCCAGGGCCGCCGTGTAGTGCTCTGCGAACCCCAGACGTACATGAATTTGAGTGGAGATGCGGTGGTTGCGGTGAAGGAATTCTACAAGACCCCGCAATTGGGAGTTCTGATAGTGGTGGATGATGCTGATCTGGAGCTCGGGCATCTGAGATTGAGAGCGAGTGGTAGTTCTGGCGGGCATCATGGCCTGGAGTCGGTGGAGAATCGGTTGGGAACAGGTGATTACGCGCGTCTCCGGGTTGGAATTGGCAGGCGGGAGTCCGAAGGACGTGAGATCACTGGACACGTGTTGGGACGGTTCAGCTCAGAGGAGCAGGCGGTGCTCGAAAAGGTGCTCGATCGAGCGGTGAGTCAGGTGGAATGTTGGTTGGTAGATGGCACGGCGGTGGCAATGAATCGATTTAACGGAGCCGTGGAGGCTTCAATGCAAAAGGATAGCTGAGTGAAAACATACGAAGGTTTGTTCATCTTGAACACGGCAGGCAAGGAAGAGGGAATCAAAGAAACTCTCGACAAAATCTCCGCCGAAATCACGGCGGTGGGTGGTAAAGTGGAAACGGTGCAAAAGATGGAAAAGAAAGCTTTTAGCCGCGTGGCGGATCGAAAGCACAACTCCGGATTCTACGCCAACTTCATTTTCTCCGCTCCAAACACGGCAATCTCACAGTTGCATCACAGACTTTCCGTGAGTGAAGACGTCTTCCGCGTCCTCTTTACGGAAGCCCCGGCTCCAAAGAAGGCTGCCGCGTAAGGCTCGTCATGGCCAATTTCAACAAAGTCATCATCGCTGGCAATCTGACCCGTGACCCGGAGCTGCGTTATACGCCGAAAGGCAGCGCAATAACCGATATTGGGATTGCGGTAAACCGATCATGGAAATCGGAGACTGGCGAGACCAAGGAAGAAGTGACATTTGTTGACGTCACCGCATATGCCAGGACTGCCGAAGTCATCGCGCAGTACCTTAAAAAGGGCCGACCCATCCTTGTAGAAGGACGTCTCAAGCTGGATTCGTGGGATGACAAGCAGACTGGGCAGAAGAAGAGCAAGCTCAAGGTGATATGTGAGAACTTCCAGTTTCTGGACTCCGGCACAGGCCAGCGCGAAACCGGGGCACCTTCAGCACCATCACAGCCTCGCCCCCGTCCTGCACCGGCTCCCACCTCACCGGCCGCTGCCACTCCAGGAGAGGGAGCTGATGAAATGCCGGCCGAGGACGACGTGCCTTTTTGATTTTAGATTTGTCCTGATGTTTTTCACGACCGGTTCTGACTTTTATCACAAGATTTTATGGCTAAAACTGAAGTTATCCTGACTCACAACGTAGTTGGCTTGGGCGGTGAATCTGACCAGGTCAAGGTAAACGCGGGCTATGCGCGCAATTATCTCTTCCCTCAAGGCCTCGCGGTTCCCGTCACTGGGGCCAACAAGCGCCGGCTGGATGTTCTTCGTCAGCGTCGCGCCGAACGCGAAGCGCACGAGTTGCAGAGTATGACGGAACTGGCGCAAGCCCTTTCCAAGTTGACCCTGACGATCACCGTGAAAACCGGTGACGATGGCAAACTGTTCGGCTCGGTCACAGCCGGGACGATCGCGGATGAACTTCGCGCTCACTACGACGCCATCGTGGACAAGCGCAAGATACATCTGGAGCATCCGATCAAGTCGGTCGGTGATTACGAGGCAGAGCTTCGACTGCACCCGGATGTAAACTCGAAACTCAAGGTAAAGGTTCAAAGCAGCAATCCGCCACCGGCTCCGACAGAGGCGTCAGCTCCGGCAAAGGAGTCCGGACGAGCTGCGAGGCCGCAACGGAGTGAAAGAAGTGACAAGGCTGAGAAGGCTCCTAGTACTCCGTCAGTCATCAAATGAGGGGTAAAGTTTCTTGAGTTTGACGCGGGCATCGTCGGTGGTGAAACGCCAGTTGATTTTGGAAGAGGGCTGATTGCGACGCCGGGTCCAGGCGGCGATCTCTTGGCGCA
>SXGT01207446.1_pt1 | contig 31111 bp, 23 predicted proteins | sample 3176221 | NCBI WGS metagenome assembly SXGT01 (sample SAMN11356862, study PRJNA531348) | freshwater metagenome | isolation source: freshwater sample F1-120 | place: China: Fuxian Lake, Yuxi | collected 2017-12-25
CGCCGAGGGCCCGATCACCGAACAGGACGTTGTCCGAGTGCACCACGGCATGGGCCCCGAGGAGCTGGCGCGGGTGGGGCGCGATGTGGAGCGCGTGGTCCTCGCGCGCGCCGTGAGAGCTCACCTCGAGCGGCGGGTCGTGGTGGAAGGGCACCGCACCATCGTTCTGTGAGCGCGGCGCCTGTGGTAGTCAACGGGCATGAACCGCCCCTTCAGAATCCTTGGTCTACAGCAGCTCGCCATCGGCGGGCCCGACAAGTCCGCGCTCGCGTCCCTGTGGGTCGACCTCTTCGGGCTCGAACGCCGCGGCACCTTTCGGAGCGAGCGCGAGAACGTCGATGAAGACATCCTGGTGCTCGGAAGCGGTCCTACTGCCGTAGAGATCGATCTCATGCAGCCGCTCGATCCCGAGAAGAAGCCGCGTGTCGACCAGCCGCCGCTCAACCACCTCGGCCTCTGGGTCGACGACCTCGACGCCGCCGTGGAGTGGCTCTCCGCCAACGGAGTCCGCTTCGCGCCGGGGGGGATCCGCGTGGGCGCCGCCGGGCACCGCGTCACATTCATCCATCCCCGGCCGTCCCCGGAGTCCCCGCGCTCGGGGGAAGGTGTGCTCATCGAGCTGGTCCAGGCGCCGCCCGAGGTGCGCGCTGCGCTCTGACCCGACTCGGGCGGCCCCGCCGCTCACGCATTAGGCCTTAAAATGGAAAAGGGGCGGTCGCACCATGCGACCGCCCCCCGAGGGGCTGTGGGCGGCTCACGTAAAGTGTCACAACCCCCCGATTTTGGCTGCCTGGGAACCTAGCAACCGCCGTGCCAGGGGTCAGAAGCGCATACGGCGCCGGTTCCGCGAGCTGGGCGTGTTGCGTTTCTCTACACTCGTCTTCGTCATGGACGGGCCAGGGCCGCCACGATGCGCTGCGCCAGCGTCGGCCCCACGCCGTCCGTCTCCGCGATCGCCGCGATGTCGGCTCTGCGTACTCCCTCGAGCGAGCGGAAGCGAGCCAGGAGCGCCTTGCGTCGCGCGGGGCCGACGCCCTCGATGGCGTCGAGCGCCGACCCCACCCGCGCCTTCCCGCGCGTCTTGCGATGGAAGGTGATGGCGAAGCGGTGCGCTTCGTCCCGCAGGCGCGTCAGGAGATAGAGCGGCGCACTGTTCTGTTTCAAGACGATGGGGTCCTTCACGCCCGGCACGAAGACCCGCTCGAAGCTCCGCTCCACCGGGGCGTCTGGGGCGTCGTTCTGGACTCGCGCCTTGGCGAGGCTGCACAGGTCGATCCCAACGTTACCGCCTGGCCCGTTGGCCACCCCCACCTCCAACTCGCGCAGAACATCGAACGCTACTCCCAGCTGTCCCTTGCCACCGTCGATCACGAGCAGGTCCGGGAGAACCCAGTCGCCCTTCCGTGAGCGCTCGAAGCGCCGAGTGAGCGCCTCCCGCATCATGAGGAAGTCGTCCGGCGTGTCCTGGCAGCGGATGTGGAAGGTCCTGTATTGGCTGGGTTCGGGCTCGCCGCCAACGAACACCACCATCGAGGCGACCGGATCCGTCCCCTGGATGTTCGAGATGTCGAAGCACTCGACTCGCTCGGGGAAGCGCGTGAGGCGGAGGCGGCGCTGCAGCTCGCCCAGCACGTCCCTGGCGCGCGCGTCCTTGTCCTTGTCCAGGGCCAGCGCGCCCTCCGCGTTGCGGCAGGCCATATCCACGAGACGCTTGCGCTCGCCCCGCGCGGGCACCTTCAGCTCCACGCGCGCGCCCCGACGCTCCGTGAGCTGCGCCTCCATCAGGTCCGCGTCGTCGATGGGGAGCGGCAGGAGGATCTCCCGAGGGATCTCCGCCGCCGGTCCGTAGTACCGCGAGACGAACTCGCCCAGGACCAGCGCGTCGGGCGCTTCGTTTCGTCCTAGCCTGAACGGCTGCGCTCCCGCCACACGCCCCCGACGCACTCGCTGCACATGCACCGCCACGAACGGGCCCTCGCGACACAGACCCAGGACGTCGAGGTCGTCCAAGCCCTGCATGACGACCTCTTGCTTCTCCAGCGACTGCTCCACGTCCTTCACCTGGTCGCGGATGCGGGCGGCGCGCTCGAAGTCCATAGCCTCGACCGCCGCGCCCATGTTCCCCCGCAGCTCGTCCAGGAGCTCGTCCGTCCGCCCGTCCAGGAACAGCGACACCTCGCGCACGCTGCGCGCGTAGTCGCTCTCCGGCACCGGCAGCACGCACGGCCCCGGGCAGCGCTTGATCTGGTACTCGAGGCACGGGCGCGAGCGGTTCGCGAACTCCGTGTCCCGGCAGGTGCGCAGCTGGAAGTGGCGGTTCACTACACGCAGCGCCTGCCTCAGCGCGCTGGCCGACGCGTACGGGCCGAAGTAGCGCGCTCCGTCCTTCTTGCGGATTCGGGTGACCTCCAGGCGCGGGAACGCGTGCTCGGGCCCAAGGCGCAGGTTGAGGAAGTTCTTGTCGTCCTTGAGCTTGACGTTGAACCGGGGCTGGTGGGCCTTGATCAGCTCGTTCTCTACGAGCAGCGCCTCTGCGGCCGTCCGCGTGGTGACGACCTCGATGTCGCCCAGCACCTGATCGAGCAGCTTGACGAAGAAGCGCGTGTCGCCGCTGGACGCCGCGAAGTATTGCCGCAACCGCGCCCGCACGTTCTGGGCCTTGCCCACGTACACCACCACCCCCGCTCGGTCCTTCATCACGTAGACCCCGGGCGTGGTGGGGAAGGTGCGAATGCGCTCGGCGAGCCGGCGCCCCCCTTCGGATTCGGCGAGGGTCTCGAACTCGGGGTCGGCAGCAGGGTTCTTCATTGCCGGCCAAGATAGCAAACGGGGCGCGGGTCGGGTGACGCCCCTCCGGAGGCCGGGTATAGTCCCCGGCCGTGCCGCGTCTCGAGTACATCGACAACAGCGGGTCGAGGGCCGTCGTCGACCTCTCGCCTGGGCTCAACGTGAGCATCGGGCGTAATCCGGGATCCACGATCCAAACGGCCAACCCCTCGGTGTCTCGAAACCATGCTCGCGTCTGGTTCGCCGAAGGTGTGTGGAACTTCAAGGACCTCGGCAGCTCGAACGGCTCGTACCTCAACGACGACCCGCAGCGCGAAGGGCGCCTGAAGCCCACGGACCGCCTGCGCTGCGGCGACTTCGTGATCTCGTTCATCGACGAGGCGAGCGGCGAGGCGCCACGCCCCGCCAGGCCGTCGGAGCCTTCGCGCGCCGAAGCGCCTCCAAGCCGCACCATCGCGCCCTCGGCCGCCGACCGGTCGCCGTCTACGCGCGCGCCATCCGTGGACCTCCGGGCAACGCGGGCGCCGTCCTCACGCGCCGAGCCCCCGCCGTCGCGCGCCGAGCCACCCCGCTCGGAGCCGCCACGCTCTGAGGCGCCGCGCTCCGAGTCCGCGCCCTCTCGCGCCGACGCCAGGGCACACGGCGAAGAGCGCCTCGTGGCGCAGATCAAGGAGCAGGGCAGCGAGATCCACGGTCTGCATCGCGACCTCACCGAGGCGCGCGCGATGGTCAAGGACCTGGAGGTAAAGCTGGTCGACTGGGAGGGGCGCGCCAAACGGTATGAGGTGGAGCTCGACTCGGTCACCGAGAAGTACGTCCAGCTGAAGGACCAGCTCACGCTCACCAAGGAGCGGCTCGACGAAGCACGCGAGGAGATCGAAGAGCGCAACGAGCGCGTCTTCCAGCTGGAGGCGAAGAACACCGAGCTCGAGGTCGACTCGCAGGCGGCGCGCGAGCGGGCCTCGTCGAACCAAGAGTACGTCTCCCAGTTCAAGATCAAGGTCACGCAGAAAGAGCGTCAAATCGAAGACTTGCAGCGTCAGTACGACCTGCTCGAGTTCGATCTCCGCGCCAAGTCCGAAGAGAACCGCCTGCTCGTCGAAGAGCGCGACAGCGAGTTCGGGGACACCCAGAAGCTCGAGCGCCGCATCAACCAGCTGCGTGAGGTGATCTCCGACAAGGAGAACGTGATCAGCGAGCTGCGCCTGGAGCTCGAGAACAAGGACATCGAGATCCGTCAGATCCGTATGGGCGTGGGCATGTCCAGCCTCGAGGACGAGAAGCGGAAGCTGCTCGAGGACTACTACGCCAAGGTCCGCGAGGTCGACGAGCTCCGCGGGCGGCTCGACAAGAGCAAGATGGACCGCACGGAGTCCGAGCAGAAGCTGAAGGAGGCGCTGGCCGAGGTCGAGCGGAAGTCTCAGGCATTCGCAGACATCGCCTCGCATCCGGAGTTCAAGGCCAAGGCCCGCGAGGCCACGCGCCTGGACGAGCGCCTCAAGGAGGTCGAGGCCGAGCTCGCGGGTGCGCAGCAGCGCCTGTCGGAGTTCACTGCAGACGAGAAGAAGCGCCTCCAGGGCGAGGTGGCGTTCTACAAGCGCAAGAGCGCCACCATCGAAGACAAGTTGGCAGGGGCACAAGCGCGGGCCCAAGAGCTGGAGCGGGACCTCGACGCGGCGCGCGCAGAGCGCGACCAGCTGGCCGTGCCGGCACCTGAGACTACGGCCTGGCCCTCGGCGAACACTGGGCTCATCCAGAGCCCTTACGCAGCGGCGCCCGGACCAAGCGCCGAGGTGCTGGCCGAGGTCGACGCGTTGTTCGAGATGTTCGAGCAGCTTCGCGGCAACTTCCGCTTCCTGAAGCGCTATGTGCAGGACCTCGAGGGCACTGTGTCCACCAGCGCCCCAGCCACGGACCCAGCGGCGATCGACCCGCGCGAGGTCGTCGATTCCATGAGAGATCTCCTCAGCGTCGTCGAGAGCGACGCCGGGGCGCTCAAGTCCGGGCTCCAGCGCCTGCAGAAGCACGTTGGTGCCGTGTAAGAGAGGGGTAGATGGCCAAGATCGAGAGCTCCCAGGAAATCGAAGACCTCCTCCGCGCGCGCTACCCACTGGTGTACGTGGTGAGCGCCGAGGAGAAGCGGGTCGAGGACGCGCTCGTCGAGATCGGCAAGCGGCGCAACCGCAAGGTGTTGTTCTGGTCGGTGACCCAGGGCCTCCAGGCGGCGGACTCGTCCGAGAGCTTCTCGGACATCAAGGACCCCCTGAGGGCCCTCGAGTTCCTCGCCAAGTACGAAGACGACGCGATCTTCGGGCTCCGCGACTTCCACCCGTACTTGCAGGATCCCACCGTCACCCGGCGGCTCCGCGACCTGAACCGCGACTTCAAGCGGGGCTCCCACCACCGCCGCAACGTGGTGCTCATCTCGGGGCTCCTGAAGGTGCCCACCGAGATCGAGAAGGACGTCGCCGTCGTCGACTTCGACCTGCCGAAGCGCGAAGAGATCGCCGTTATCATCGACAAGCTCTGCGCGTCCTTGAAGTTGGACTTCGCCCTCAAGAAGGACCCGGAGATGCACCGGAAGGTGGTGGAGGCCGCGCTGGGCCTCACGGAGGAGGAGGCGGAGAACGTCTTCTCGAAGTCCATCATCCGGCGGCGCGACTTCGACATCCCCACCATCGTGTCCGAGAAGAAGTCGATCATCCGCAAGAGCGGGGTGCTCGAGTTCTATGAGACCGACAGCGACATGAACGATGTCGGTGGGCTCGAGATCCTGAAGGACTGGCTTCGTAAGCGGGCCCGAGCTTTCACCAAAGAGGCTCGCGACTTCGGCCTCCCGATGCCGAAGGGCATCTTGCTGCTCGGCATCCCGGGCTGCGGAAAGTCCCTCACCGCGAAGGCGATCGGCGCCGCGTGGCAGGTGCCGCTGCTGCGGCTCGACGTGGGCAAGGTGTTCGCCGGGCTGGTCGGCCAGTCGGAAGAGAACATGCGCAAGGCGATCAAGACCGCCGAGGCTGTCGCGCCCTGCATCCTATGGCTCGACGAGCTGGAGAAGGGCTTCTCCGGCTCGCAGTCCTCGGGTTCCACCGACGGAGGGACCACCGCGCGTGTCTTCGCCAGCTTCCTGACGTGGCTCCAAGAGAAGACCTCGCCGGTGTTCGTGATCGCCACGGCGAACAACGTCAACATGCTCCCGCCCGAGCTCCTCCGTAAGGGTCGCTTCGACGAGATCTTCTTCATCGACCTCCCCACCTCGGAAGAGCGAAGGAAGATCACCGAGATTCACATCTCGAAGAAGAAGCGAGACGTCTCGCTCTTCGACTTCGACAAGGTGGTCTCGGCCACACAGGGCTTCTCTGGCTCGGAGATCGAGCAGGCGGTGGTGTCGGCGCTCTACGACGCGTTCGAAGACAGCGTCGACATCGACACCGACCGCATCGTCAAGAGCTGCCAGGAGTTCATCCCGCTCTCGTACACGATGAAGGAGACCATCGACGGGATGCGCGAGTGGTCCAAGTCGCGTGCTCGGGCGGCCTCTCTGTCCACGGCCGACGCCCTCGAGGCGAGTGCGGCCCGTCAGCTGGAGATCTGATGAGCCACTTCACCGCGGTAGAGACAAAGATCAACGACCTCGTCTGCCTCAAGCGGGCGCTCAAGGACCTCAACATCCAGTTCGCCGAGGCCCAGCAAGGCCAGGAGGTCATGGTCAAGGGGTACCAGGGCCAGACCACCGGCGCGCTCATGAGCATCCAGATCTCCAAGAGCTACGAGATCGGCGTGAAGCTGGACGCGAAGGGCAATGTTCAGTTCGTGGCCGACTGGTGGGGCGTCGAGACCACCCGGGGCTGGTCGGAGGAGGAGTTCATCAAGAAGGTGACCAAGCGATACAGCTACCACAAGGTCATGGCCGAGATTCAGAAGCGCGGCTACACGTTGGAGAGCGAGGAGGTCAAGGAAGACCAGACCGTTCAGATCCGCGTCCGGAACTGGGGGTAAGCCGTGGCACAGAAGACCGACATCATCTTCACGATCGACGACTCGGGGAACATCACCATCACTGTCGAGGGGGTGAAGGGCAAGGACTGCACGGCCCTCACGAAGGAGCTCGAGGAGGCCTTCGGGATCGTGGTCGATAAGCAGTTCACCGCCGAGTACTACCAGCAGGCCGAGTCCGGCCGCGTCTCCATCAAGCTCGGGGGCGACTGACCTGCGATGGTGGTTCGCGCGCCAGACGCGGGCCGCACGCGAGCCGCCGATTTCGAAGTCACCCTCTCACCGCGCTCTTGGCGCGCTGATGACGCCGGGAACCCCGAGCCAGACCTCGCCTTCGTATCGCTCAAGCGGCGCTTCTGGCGCAGGAACCTCGGTTGGAGCAAGGGCTTGGTCCGTGCCGAGGACAGAGCCGACGCGGTGCCCTTGGCCACGCAGGTCTCGGAGCGCCACAAGGAGACGCCCACCCTCTCCGTGCCGCACCGCGAGGGCAACCCCGACGAGGACTACGACACCTCCCTCGTCGATCGCATGGATGAGAAGACCCCGCAGTTCAAGCTGCGCAACGTCGACCGCTATGTCATGGAGTCCGACACGGACCGGATCGAGTGGGCGGAGTCCGCTATGCCGGACCGCCGCGCCTACGAGAAGGACCTCGCCGAGGTGCGTGCGGCGCGACACGAACCGCCCGAGCTGGGCATGGCCGACATGGCAGGCGGCGTGGTCAACGACGTCCGTCGCCGCAACCGGCACGTCTTCCGCGCGATCGACTGGGGTGAGTGGCTCGGCCAGGAGCACAAGCGCGATTCGGGCGGGCGGCTCTGGACCTACAAGCCCCCGGGGGACGGCCTGAGAACGCGACCGTGGATGGAGATCCGGATCGTGGAGCACAAGTTCTGGAAGGGCCGGCTCATCACCGAGCAATACTGACCCTGGGCGTCAGAGGAGGCGCCCGATCCCCTTCTTCTTCTTTCCCTCCAGCTCGCTGATCAGGATCTCCACCTCGGCCTGCCCCGGTGCGGCCAGGCGCTTGGTGCGGTCTAGCTGGGCGCGCGCGTCCTCGGTCCTCCCAGCGGCGAGCAGCGACTTCGCGCGTCCGAGCTCCAGCCAATACTGGTACTTGCGCTGACCCGGCTCTGCGGCGATCGCCGCCTCGAGCAGGCCTCGGGCGCGTTCGAAATCTCCGATGCAGATGAAGAACCGCGCCTCCAAGAACCAGTCCTCCGGCCCTGGCGTCAAGGCCTCCTTCGGGCTGCGGCGTGTCCGCGCCGGTCCCGCCTCGGCGTCGTCCTCGGCCAGAGGCTCGGCCGGCCTCGACTCCTCGTCGTGGGCCTGCTGGATTGCCGCGGCCGCCAAACGCGCGAGGCTGAAGCCCGCGGCCTCCTCGGGCGTCGGGGGTGGCGCGGCCGGCGGGTGCGGTTCGGCAGCACGTGAGGGCGTGGCCGAGGACGCCGGGGCCTGGGCCACCTGGGGCTTCGTCCCTGGCTGGGCGTCGCCCCGCCAGAACGCGGCGGCGCCCGTGTCCGTCTCGGTGACGGCGCGGGGCGCGGCCCACGCGGAAGGGGCGGGCGCGGCGTCGTCGCCGAAGATGTCGTCTACCTCATCGAAGGTGGGCACCTCGAGCGTGGCCGGCTCCGGGGCGAGCGCCGCCGATGCCGGCGCGGCCGCCACGGCCGGTGACGAAGGCACAGCCGAAGGTGCTGCCGCGGCCGGTGCCGCGGCCCCGGCGGCCTCCTGCAGCGCCTCGAACTCGAACTCGATGGCAAGCCCTTCGTTCGCGGTCGCTGGCGCAGCCCGCTCCGGCGGCCGACCGGAGCCCCCGAACGGCGTGGCCTGGCTGGGGACGAGCTCCTGCACGCGGGCACCCGCCGCCTCGTCACTGTTGGATCGGCGCCGGTGAGTCTCTGCGGTCGTCGGCCCAACGTTGCGGCCGCCCGAGCCCGACAGGCGGCCTTCGGGCGTCGCCGGCGGCGACCCTCCGTGTGCAGGCCCTCCCGTCCGCGGTGTGAGGCGGCCAGCCCCCGTCAGGCCTGCGGTCTCCCGGCCCTCGGCGGGCACGGTGGAGCGCGCCCTACTTGGTCGCCCGACGGGCGAGTCGTTCGACGGCGCGGCCGGCTCTTGCGTTCGCCCAGCCTCCGCCTCGTGCACATGATCCGTGGCAACCTCGGCCTCCCTGAAGAGCGAGTCCAGGCTCGACTCGGGCTCCGGGGCCGGCTGGGGCCGCGGCCTCCCTTCGAGGCGGGCGAGGTACTCCGCGCGCCGCACTGGATCGAGGAGCAGCTCAGCGGCGAGCTCGATGGCACGGCGCAGGGTCTCGGCAGAGCGCCGTGAGAGGGGGGGCAGGCCCGTCACCGCGTTTTCGCTGAAGCGACGGTCCAAGCCCTGTGCGGCCGCCCGAATTTCTGCCTCTGTCGCCGTGCGCTGGAGCCCGAGCCGTCCGAAGGAGTCGAGCGACCCGAGCTCCTTCAAGCGATGCTCGATCTCGGCCGCCAGCTCTGGCCCAGTCGGGGCGGCCGGCGGCGCGGGAGCGGGGGAGGCCACCGGCGTCGCGGTTTTCTCCCAGGGGCCGCTGACGGCCGCTAGCGCGCCCTCCAGCTGACTCGCCGTCAGCGGCGCGGTCAGGTATGCGAGCGCCCCGAGGGGCGCCGAGTACGTCCGGCACGTGTCGAGCTCGTTCGAGGCGCAGACGAAGACGAGCGGCACGGCGCGTGTGGCCGGGAGCTCGCGGAGTCGTGCCAGCCCGGCCAGCTCCGCGATGCGAGCCAGTGAGAGCTCGGCCGCGATCAGCACCGGCGCATGTGCCTGAGCCCGCTCCACCACCTCCGCGGACGAGCGGGCTCTCACGAGCGCGAGCCCTCGCTCGGAGCACCACGCGGCCAGCCACGGCTCGCCGGCACTACCGATACTCAGGAACGTTGGCGCCGACACTTCCGCCTCCCAGCGTGCACGGGACCCGCCGTTCCGCGACGAGCAGGCCACATCCCGATGACGCTCCCCAGGCTGTGCCGCGCGGCGTGGCCAAGCAAGGGGGGTCGCCCCGAGAGTGGCCCGCCGAGCCCGGCTTGGCAACCCTCGCGGTCTAGGGGGTCACCGCGGCTAGCGCGTCCGCGAGCCGAAGCTCGAAGTCCCGCCCCCCCGCGAACGCCGACGGGAACCCGGCGCTCCCGTGGGTGAGGCGCCCGGCGCGATCGTAAATCCACACACAGACGTCGGGGCCGTCGGCGCCATGGGAGACGCTCTCGAGCGAGAGCCCCGGCCAGAGCGCCTGCACCCGGCCGAGCGCCTCTTCACGCATCGACGCCGGGACGCCGTGGGGCAGAGCGAGGAGCAGCCGCGGCGGGGAGAAGCGACGCTCCGCCGTGCGCGCCCATCGCAGGGCATCCAGACCCTGCCGCGACAGCGGGTTGATCCGCAGGGTCCAGGGCGCATCGCTTCGTGGCGGGGGATCCCCACAGGCGCGCTCCTCGAGCTCCACTCGGTCCGCGCGTCGCGCCACGAGGCTCAGGCGGCGCTGCCCGGCCAACACCAGGGTCCCACTGAGCATGTCGTCTGCGCTGAGCTCGAGCTCCAACGCGGCGAGGCCGTCGTCCGACAGCGACGAAGCGAGGACGAGGCGCCCGAATTGTCTGCCCGCCAGCGTGCCGAAGTCGCGCCGGGCCGTGCTCACCGACGCTTGGAGCTCGCCGGAGTCCGTCGTGAAGATCACCACGCGTGCGGGCTCGGGCGCTCCGCGCTCGCCCTCGCGAAGCTCTGCGGCCCACACGTGAGAGAGGTCTATATCGCGGATTCGGGCTTCGTCCCGATCAGGCGCCTTCAGGAAACGAAGCTCTGGGAGCCCCTCTGCGAGCGCGCGCGCTTTCACGGGGAGCTGGTAATCGGGGCTGTTCTCCGTGCAGCCGGCCTTGGCGCGCTCGCCCCAACACGCGGGTAGCGCGAGGCTTCCGCTGTAGCCTCCCTCCTCAGGCATGAGCGTGAGCCGTGCCTTCGAGCCGGGCAGGGTGAGCACCAGCGCAGCCGCTCCGATCCCGGAGCTTTGCACGCCGGGCGGGGTGAGCTCGGCCCGCAGCTCTTCCCGGCCATTGACGATCGACGCCTGTCCGTCGGGATCAAGCGCGACGAGGAACGGCGCCGCGGGAAGCAGGGGCAGCGCGTCCTCGAGCAGCGCCGCCTCGACGCGCAGCCACTGTCGAAGCGCTCCCGGCGGGATCGTCGACGCCGCTCGTCTGGGCGCGCCCTCACCGCTGAGCACGCCCGTCAGCCAGAGGACGCCCAGACCGAATGTGAGGACGCCGCCCACGGTGACCAGGACCGTGACACGAGCCCGGCGGTCGCGAAGCGCGTGAGGGCTTTCGGGAGAGTGCTGCACGGTCGGGTTGTCTGGCCCGCGCCGGTCCAGGTCAAGTCCGGCCTCTTCGACGCGTGCCGGTTTGGCATTCCCGCAGGCCTATGCCATAAGTACGCCCGAAAAACTGTGGCGTGGGTGGCAAGTGGAGAGGATGACAGCGCGATTGGCTCCGATCCAGGGTTGTGGGCAGCGGTGCCTCCTCGGCGAATTCTCGGAGGCGGCCCGGCTGCGGCGTGTTCGCCCCTTTCTTGACGCGGTCACTCGTCCCGCTGATACGGGTGCGTGCGAAGCGACGGGTCCAGAGGCATGAAGTCCACACCCCAGCGAGTGCTCACCGTCTTCACGGGCCTCTCCTGCATGGTCGCCGCGGCTTGCGCTGCACCGATCGCTGCCCAGAAGCCCACTCAAGCGCTCAATATGGCCGTCCGCGTCGAGCCCGACGCAAACGGCGGATTCCCCGCGGCCATTAGCGTCGTGCTCGTCTACGGGCAGATGGCGCTCACCAAGATCAAGGCGATGCCCGCGCGCCAGTGGTTCGATGAGCGCAAGCAGCTGAAACGCGACTTTCCCGAGTGCTCTGGCTTCGTCGCGTTCGACTGGGAGTGGGTGCCGGGCCGATACGTGAGTCCGATCACGGTCATGGTCCCGCCCGAGGTGCTCGAGGTCTTCCTGTTCTCGAACTACCTGTCGAAGGGCGACCATCGCGTCGCCGTGAACGTGGTCAAAGGGATCAACCTGAAGCTGCTGAAGGAAGAGGCAGAGGCTGCGCCTCTGGTCGAGCAGCTCCTGAAGAAACACACCACCGATCCGCGCCGCCGTGTGTACTCACGCGGTTGCGACGAGGCGGAGGACGGCGACCCCACGAAGCCCGCGCCTAACGCTCCGGGCTCCGCGGAACCGGCTACCGAAGGAACCGATGCAGCACCCGCGCCTTAGCTTCCCCGCCGATGCCCTCGAGTGGCAGGAGGGCATGCTCCTCGCCCCGCAGCACTTTCAGCAAGAGTCGCTGCGCGTCGGGCAACTCTCCGCGTACCACTCGCAGCTGGCCTCGCCGTTCCACTTCGGCGTGGTCGTGCTCGAGGTAGACGAGCACCGGCTCGCCAGCGGCGTACTGCGCCTTGCGAAGGCAGAAGGGATCCTCCCTGACGGGTTGCCCTTCCGGCACGAGCCGGCGGTGCAAGAGCTCACATTCGATCTCAAGCCTCACTCGGCGCGCCTCACGAACACCCCCACCACCGTGTGGCTCTCCGTGCCGCGATTCACCGACGGCCGCGCGATCTCCGGCGCCGAGGGCACTCGATTCCTCGCGTACGAGAATGCCGGGGTGCGGGACCTCAGCACGAAAGGCGTCGATCTGGCGCTGAACCGACTGCGTCCGGCGCTGTCGCTTCACCTCGGCGAGGCCCCCGAGAGCCACGTGGCGCTGCCCGTTGCGCGGGTCGAGGTTCGTAACGAAGCGTTCACTGTAACCGACTTCCTCCCGCCCCTTCTCCGGCTTCCCGAGGCCTCGCCGCTGGTGAAGTTGGCGAAGGACCTCTGTGGGCTCCTGAGGCGCCGCGCGCAGATCCTGGACGATCGGCAGCAGCAGCTTCAGCTCACGGAAGACTTCGAGGGCGCCGCCCGTCTGTGTCGACAGATCGAGGTCATGGTGAGCGCCCTCCCCCAGCTCGAGGCGGTCATCAACGCGCGGATCATGCATCCGTTCACGCTCTATGTGGCGCTCGCCGGGCTCCTGGGTCCGCTGGCCGCCTTGATCCCAGGCCAGGTGCCCCCGGAGCTCACTGGCTACAGTCACTGGGATCCGCGCGCCAGCTTCACAGAGCTCTTCGAGGCGCTGAAGCGCCTGCTCGACCGCGGCACGCGTGAGAACTTCTCCGGCTTCCGGTTCAAGCCGGAGGCTAGCTCGTTCGTGCTGCCCTTCCGGCGCGAGTGGCTCGACAGCCCGCTCATCATCTCGGTCCAGCGCCGCCGCGGCGTGTCCGACGAGGCACTCTCCGAGTGGATGAAGTCGTCCGTGATCGCTTCCCGCAGCCGCGTCGAAGAGCTCCGGACTCGCCGCATCCCGGGTCTCGCGCGCGAGTGGATCGACCGCTTCGAAGAGCTGATCCCAACCCGCGACACGCTGCTGTTCCAGCTCAAGGTGGACAAGAACTTCCTCAAGGACGGGGAGGACCTCGTGGTGTTCAACCGAGATGATTCGGACGGCGGTCCGCGGCCATCGGAGGTGGTGCTCTACGTGAGGCGTGACGAACCGAAATGAGCCAATCGCCCACGACCCTCCCGGAGGAGCTGAACTTCATTCGGCTGTTCGATTCGTATTGGACCGAGGTCATGGCGTTGAAGCGGCGCGTGGACGGCTCGCGCAAGAGCGACGACTCCATGTCTCCGGACTCGATACGACACCGCCTCCTTCGTCTCCTCGAAGAGAAGTCGTCCGAGTTCGGCAGGCACACGGAGTCCTTCGAGTATCAGCAGTTCCGTTCGGTGCTCTACATCATGGCGGCGCTATCGGACGAAGTGTTCCTGAGCTTCGAGTGGCCCGGCCGGGACGAGTGGGGCGAGAACCTCATCGAGGCGTCGCTCTTCGAGTCGCATGACGCAGGTGTGCGTTTCTTCGACATCCTCGACACGCTTCTGGACCAGCGCGATTCGTCGCAGCGCGGCGTCGCGGTGATCTATCTGCTCGCGCTCTCCCTCGGGTTCAAAGGTCGCTTCTATGGAACCGACCGCTGCGAGGAAGGCCTCTCGGAGTATCGCGGCCGGCTCTACTCGTTCATCTACGGTGCTCGCCCGGCCCGCCGACTCGACGGGGTCCCGTTGTGTCCACAGACCACTTACTACAACGCCAGCTCCGCGCCTGAGCGCTTCCCGTCGGTGGGGCGGTGGTTCTTCATCGGCTTCCTCGCTTTCCTCCTGGTGGTCACGCTCTCCCACGCCGCGTGGATTTACGGCACCGGTGAGATCGAAGGCGCGCTGAAGGAGTTCGGGGGCCCACATTGAGCGCCTTGCTCGTCATACCGCTGCTCAGCGGCTGGGCCGCCTACGTCGCCATCGGCGTAGCGGTGCTCACGGTCGTGCTCCTCGCCGTTCTCCTCTGGAAGTACCTGGAGAAGACACGGAAGGCGAAGAACACCGCCGCAGCCACCGCGTCGGCGCCCGAGGCCGCTCCCGTCGCGCTCCCACCGCCGTCCCGGCAGCTGGACGCCTCGCTCCTCAAGGCCGTGTTCCGCCGTGGCGTTCGGATCCTGAAGCGCCAGAGCACCACACGCGACCCTACGTACGACATCCCCTGGGTGCTCATGATCGGCCCGCCCGGCGCCGGCAAGAGCACCATCCTCAGCTCGATCGAACCCGAGGCGATGAAGCCGGATCCCTCGTTCCGCAGGCTCAGCGCGGCGGCGGGCTGCGACTGGGCGTTCCTGAGCCAGGGCGTGATCATCGAGGTGGCGGGCGACTACCTGTATCAGGAGGGCGATCCGCTCTCCCGACGAACCGGCTGGGGGCGCCTGCTCAGCGCTTTGCGCTCCTGGCGCAAGGCCCGCCCGCTCGACGGCATCGTCCTCGTCCTCCCCGCGAATGAGCTCCTTCGTCCCGGCGCGCAGGCCGAGGTGGAACGAGAGCTCCTCGCTCGCCGAATCCTCGAGAGGCTCCAGGCGCTGCAGAGGCGTCTCGGCGTCCGCGTGCCAGTCTATGTGGTTGTCTCGCGGTGCGACGCGATCCAGGGCTTCGACGCCTTCGCCAAGTACCTGCCGGAGGGCGCATCCAACGAGATGATCGGGTGGTCCACGCCGTATAGCGTGGACGCGACCTACCGGGACGACTGGCTGGTCGAAGCCTTCACCTCCGTGGAGACGAACCTCGCCGAGGTCCAGCTCGCCACCCTCTCGCGCGGCGGAGCCATCGCTGAGGCGGGTGAGCTCTTCCTGTTCCGCTCCGAGCTGGTCCGTCTCCGTCACGCCGTCACCACGCTGATCTCTGGGCTCTTCAAGGGGACCGTCTACCTCGAGCCCTACATGCTTCGTGGTCTCTACTTCGTGGGCGATCCCGACTCGGCGAAGCCCAGTGACGAGCCCCGAGTCGTCCGCACCCAGTTCGCGCACAAGTTGTTCTCCGGGAAGGTCCTGGCGGAGACCGGGCTTGCTCGACTCGGCTCGCGGGCCTACTCCACCCGCGTCCGCGCGGTCCGCACCGTACAGATCGTCTTCGCCTTGATTTGCCTCGGTTTCATCACCGGCAAGGTCTTCGCCACTCGCCGAGTCCTGGAGGCCGCAAAGGTGCTCCAGCCCGTTCTGAACTCGATGCGCGGCGGGGACACCACCGTGGCCGACGCCAGCGGCGGGACCGCGTCAGGTACAGCGGCGCCCAAGTACTCGCGCTCGTTCACTGTGCGGCTCCTCGACGACATGTCCGAGCTCAACTACGGCGGCCTCCGGTCCGTCTTCCTACCCAGCTCGTTCGCGTCCGAGATCGACCAACGCATCCAGTCGGCCGTTACCAGCGGTTACGAGGGTGTCATCTTCCCGGCGTTCGTGGCAGAGCTGCGTCTGCGCAGCGAGGAGCAGCTGGCGCCGGTCGCTCAGGTGTCGCTCCGCCAGGTTCCGGGCGCGTCGGTGGAGCAGACGCCGGCCTTCGGCGAGCTGCAGCAGCGGATCGAGATCCTGAAGCAGCTGCTTGCCACGGCGGAGCAGTACAAAGGCTTCGTCGCCTCCGACTCCAAGGCGATCGCCGAGCTCAACGCCCTATGCGAGAAGCTGCTCGAGCACCCCCTCCCGAACGGCTTCTACGCGAACTACGAATATCAGGAGACCGCGCTGAAGGGCGCAGGCGGGCCCGAGTTCAAGGCGGAGGCGTACCAGGAGGAGGCGAGCAAGATGGCGCGGACGTTGGTCGCGGCCATATACGCCTCCGTCTTCAACGCCACCGAGCTCACAGACTCCCTTCGCAAAGTCGAAGATGAGCTGGATCGGTTCTCTCGTATTCAGGTCACACCCCAGCCCAGCAACACCACCGTGGCGGTGATGCGCGACCTCGCGGCCGCGATCACCGAGGCAGAGAGCTTGGCCCGTCGGAGCAAGCTCCCGATGTTGCTCGGGTCCACTTACGAGCCCGGCGAACAGTTCACTGCGCTGCTCGAGACGATGCGGCACATGGCGTTCTTCCCGCCAACACTCTCGGATGAGCTCGAGGCGATGGGCCGGACCAAGTTCGACGAAGAGTACGAGCGACTCTACAAGACGCGCGTCAAGCAGTTCGACAGCCTCCTCGAGCGCCGCCTCTGGAGCAACAGCTTCGGGATCAACCCGCGAGTGCTGATGCTCCGCGATGCCCTCGAGGGCATGGTCAACGCGGAGTACATGAGCGTCGGCTCGCCCGCGCGCATCAAGGAGGCGCCGGGGGACAACATGACACTCCTGTGGGACGTCGATGTCCTGGAGCGCGCGCGCCGCGTCGCCGAGAACTACGATCTCGTCCGCAGCAGCGGCTTCAACAGTCTCGGGCCCGAGCTCTCCAAGAAGCTGGCGGAGCTCGCCGAGATCCACGCGCTAGACTACCTGACGCGTACCGTGGCTTCAGCCCAGCGGGTCGACGAGATCAGCGCCGACGAGGACGAGGGTGACGGCAGCGCCGAGTGGCAGGAGAAGGAGCTGGCCAACTTCAAGCGAGCTGAGCCCATCCTGAGTGGACTCGTCGCCCAGTTCCGCAAGATGGCCTACGAGGACCTCGCTGCCGACGTGCAGCGCGTGGAGTTCCAGCAAGCGGGCACCCTGCTGGGCTTTGCGGACATCGCGCTGGCCTCCGCGCGTCCGTACGGCATGGCGCAGCGCAACTTCGCTTGGTGGAACGGTGAGGCGCCGCCTGCCATCGAGTCCTTTGGCCTCACCGACGCGCTCGAGCTGAAGCCGTTCGTATCGATGCAGCGTCAAGTGGTGCGCCGTCTGGCGCGTGACCGCGCTCAGCCCCTGGTCGAGCTCCTGCAGGGTAAGCCGCTCACGGAGATCCTGGGCTCGCCCGACGAGGCCGCGCAGATTGAGGAGACCCTCGAGCGCTGGGTGAAGATCACCAGCTCCCTCAAGCTCCAGGAGGCGAAGCAGCCCGGCAACCCCGTCGACGCGCTCGAGTCCTTCATCCTTGGGGACATGACGAAGGTGTCGCTCGCCAACTGTTTCGATCCGGCGCTGCTACGCGACGTGACCCGCGAGCCGGGCGAGTACTTCGGCGACCTCCGCGAGCGCCTCCGGTACTCGATCTACGAGCGCTGCAACGAGCTATCGGCCGCGCAGGCGCGCCTCGAGTTCGACCTCGTGCGCCGCGAGTTCGAGCCGCTAGTGAACAAGTTCCCCTTCCTCAACTGCCCCTTCGACGCAGACCCGGTGAAGGTCAAGGCCGCGCTCGATGCCGGCATGAACTTCATCAAGAAGCACGAGAAGACGATCGCGACCAACTCCGTCTTCCTGTCGAGCCGCTCGGAGCTCGTGGCATTCATGGAGCGCGTGAAGAAGGTCAACGAGTTCTTCGGGACCACGCTCACTGTGGATGGACCGATCCCGAGCCTCTCGTTCGACACCTCGGTGGCGTTCCGCATCAACCGCACGCTGGAGGTCGGTGCGCTCCAGGTCATCGACTGGCGCATCAAGCTCAACCGCTTCGAGGCTGATCTCCGGAGCAAGGAAGAGGAGCGCATGCGGTGGGGACTGTCCGACCGCGTGGAGCTCAGCTTCCGATGGGCCACCCAGGCGCCGGACCAGCCGACCAAAGAGGGGCTGCCGGGCTCGGCTCGCGTAGAGGGTGGCGGCGTCACGTACACGTACGCGGGCCCCTGGGCGTTGCTCCGCCTGATCCGGGCGCACCTCGCGCCGCAGGACATGCTGGAGAACCCGCAGGAGCCTTCGCATCCCCTGGTCTTCCGCGTGGAGACGGAGCGCAACCGAGTCCCCAAGGACGAGCCCGACTTCGGACAGCGCCGCGTGGCCCGCCTCTTTGTCCGCGCCGAACTCTACTCCCCCATCACGAAGGCGCGCCTCACGCTGCCCGACTTCCCGGAGTGTGTGCCCGATCTGGACTCGCCCGGCGCATGCGAGGACCGCTGATGGCGGACGACGCCTTTCCGCCGCCTGGGCTCACGCTGGATCTCGAGACGCTGCTCCAGCCCATCTCGGAGGCTGCTCCGTCGGGTGAATCGCTTCGATACGAAGGCACCTACGACAAGATCCTGGAGGCGCGCCGCAGCGACGAGTCCGAGCTACCCCAGGGGGTCTGGAAGACCGAGGTGAAGCTCGCCGACTGGCGAGAGGCGGAGCGTTTGTGCCTGACGGCGCTCAAGGAACAGACCAAGGACGTGCAGATCGCGCTGTGGCTCACAGAGGCGTGGATGCAGCGGCACGGCTTCAGCGGACTGCGCCACGGATGCGAGCTTGTGGCGGAGCTCTCGGAGCGCTTCTGGGACACGCTTCATCCCCAAGTCCGGGACGGTGACCTGGACTATCGTCTCGCCCCATACGTGTGGCTCAGCGAGAACCTCTCGTTCGCGGTCATGCGGCTGCCCCTGCTCCCGTCCGCTCCGGACCACGACCTGCCCGCGCTCACGTCGGCCGACTGGCAAGGCGCCGTGCGGCTCGAGAAGCTGTCGGCCAACGAGCCCCAGGCGTATCAGCAGGAGTTGACGGAAGGGCGCATCACGCTCGAGTACTTCTCCCACGTGGCGTCGAGGGGCAACCGAGAGGTTTGCCAGACGAACCACGGGCATGTCCGGGCAACGCTGGCGTCGCTCGACCGGGTCGACGCGTTCTTGTCCGAGGTCTGTGGCCGTGAGGCGCCATCATTGCGGAAAGTGCGCAACGTCCTGAAGGACGCGCTCTCGGTGTTCCAAACCTGCATACTGCCTGCGGTGGGTGCCGATTGGCGCCCCGCGAAGAACGCCCCGGCGAGCGACGAGGACCTGAGCGCAGCCACGCCAGGGATGACGCCCGTGGCCGACCCGGGTGGGTACGGTGCTCCCGGCGGGGGCCCCATGGCGACCACATCCGCGCAACTGCAGGGCAGGGCACAGGCATATCGGACGCTCGCGCAGGTCGCGGACTACCTCATGCAGATCGAGCCACACAGCCCAACGCCGTATCTGATCCGGCGGGCTGTCAGCTGGGAGCGGATGAGTCTGATACAGCTCATGCAAGAGCTGCTTCGAAGCCCAGAAGAGCTGGCGGCCCTACACTCGCTCCTCGGAATCCCCTTCAGGGGCTTCGAAGAGTGACCGATACCCGCCCGGCTGCGTTGAGAGCAGCGAGCATTGTCTCTAATGCATTCGTGACAAGAGAGACGTGTGGGCGACCTCTCCGAACCGCAAAAACTTGCGTTGGACCCGTTGCAAGGCGTTAGCCAATCGAATAGCCTCGCACGGGCTCGCGAAGTCGGAGTGGAAGCCTACGGGGCACGAGGGGAACTACCCGCTAGGCCTGCGAGCGGTCTTGGCACGGTCGGGATTCCGACCACGGTAGTTGTAGTCCAGATCGCCTAGACACCCACCATGGGTGCCTGGGCCGTGGGGGGAAGCCCCCACAGGTGAATTCCATGTGAGGCCCGTCCGCGAGTCGGACTGGAAGCTTGAGAGGAAAGGGCATGTCGAACAGCACCCAGCACAAGCTCGATCGGATTCGCCCGCCGCGAGTTCAGATCACCTACGACGTCGAGACCGGTGGAGCGATCGAAAAGAAGGAGCTGCCGATGGTCGTCGGCGTGCTCTCCGATCTCTCGGGTCATCGTGAGGAGGCGCTCCCGAAACTCAAGGAGCGCAAGTTCACGCAGATCGACCGCGACAACTTCAACGATGTCGTGAAGTCCATCACGCCCCGCCTCAAGTTCGCCGTGGATAACACGGTGTCCAAGGACGGCGGCCGCATGCCGGTGGAGCTCAAGTTCCAGCATCTGGACGACTTCCACCCGGCCAACGTGGCCAAGCAGGTCGATCCATTGCGACGGCTGCTCGAGGCGCGTCAGCGCCTCGTCGACCTCGCCGGCAAGCTCGATGGCAACGACGCGCTGGCCGACGAGCTGCGTGCGGCGGTGTCGCCGGACGCCATTGACAAGCTTCGCGACTCCCTGAAGAGCTGATCGGAACGAGGAGATACAACGATGTCGGCTACAGAAACCGCCGCTGAAGGCGCAGTCACCATCGAGGCCGGTGGGCTTCTCGATACCATCATCTCCAAGGGCAAGATGGCCCGTGAGGCCTCCCAAAGGGGCCACGCCAAGACCCTGATCGCCGAGTTCGCGGCGCAGGTGATCGACGAGGGCATGCAGCTCGGCAACGATCTCGTTGCTACGTTGAACCAGCGGATCGCCCAGATCGATTCGCTGCTCTCATCGCAGCTCAACGCGATCCTCCACCACGCCGAGTTCCAGAAGCTCGAGGCGTCGTGGCGAGGGCTCCACTACCTCGTCATGAACAGCGAGACCGGAACCCGCCTCAAGATCCGCGTCATGAACGCCTCCAAGAAGGAGCTGCTCGACGACGCTGAAAAGGCCACCGAGTTCGACCAGAGCGCGGTCTTCAAGAAGGTCTACGAAGAGGAGTACGGCACCTTCGGTGGATTCCCGTACGGTCTGCTCGTGGGCGACTACGAGTTCGGCCGCCACCCGCAGGACATCGGCCTCCTCGAGAAGATGGCCGGCGTGGCCGCGGCGGCGCACGCGCCGTTCATCGCGGCCTCCAGCGCGGGCATGTTCGACCTCGCCAGCTTCACCGAGCTCGGAGTTCCCCGAGACTTGGCGAAGGTGTTCGAGTCGTCGGAGCTCATCAAGTGGCGCTCGTTCCGGCAGTCCGAGGATTCGCGGTACGTGGGTCTTTGCATGCCCCATGTGCTCTCGCGCCTCCCGTACGGCCCGAAGACCATCCCGGTCGAGTCGTTCAACTACGTCGAGGACGTGGACGGCACGGACCACAGCAAGTACCTCTGGGGCAACGCGGCGTACGCGCTGGCCACCCGGATCACCAACGCGGTCTCGCTCTACGGCTGGTGCGCGGCGAGCCGCGGCGTCGAGGGCGGGGGGCTCGTGCAGGGGCTGCCGGTCCACACGATCGAGACCCCCGAGGGCGACATCGGCGTCAAGCCGCCGACCGAGGTGGCCATCACGGACCGCCGCGAGAAGGAGCTCTCTGACCTGGGCTTCATCCCGCTGTGCTACTCGAAGGACACGGACTTCGCCGCGTTCTTCGGGACCATGACGGCCAACGAGCCCAAGAAGTACGACACGCCGCAGGCCACGGCCAACGCCAACCTGTCGTCACAGCTCCAGTACATCCTGGCTGCGTCCCGCTTCGCGCACTACCTCAAGGTGATGATGCGCGACAAGATCGGCTCGTTCGCGAGCCGTGACGACGTGGACCAGTTCCTCAATCGCTGGATTGCGGACTACATCCTGCTCGCCGACTCGGGTTCGCAGGAGGCGCGTGCGCGTCTCCCGCTCCGCGAGGCACGCATCGATGTGTCCGAGATCCCGGGCAAGCCCGGCTGCTATCGCGCCGTGGCCTTCCTCCGGCCGCACTTCCAGCTCAACGAACTCACGGCGTCCATCCGACTCGTGGCGGAGCTCCCGCCCCCGGCCGGCTAAGCGGCGTGACTTACCCCCCTGGGGGATGCCGGTTGGCCCAGCTGGCCGGCATCGCCTCAGGTAACCTGTTTAGGAGAATTTCCTCATGCAAAACATCTTCTGGGAAATCGACGGTATCAAGGGCGAGTCCACGAGCTCACAGGGCAAGGACATGGTCGAGCTCCTCTCGTACAACCATGGCGTGTCCATGCCGCTCACGGCGGGCCCGTCCAACACATCCCGCGCCAGCGGTCGGTGTGTTCACCAGGACTTCACGGCCACGAAGTACGTCGACCTCTGCAGCCCCACGCTGAACCTGAAGTGCTGCGCCGGCGAAGACATCAAGTCGATGAAGATCCATGTCTGGAAGGCGGATGCCGCTGGCACGCCGCTGGAGTACCTGACGTACACCTTCGAGAGCTGCATCGTAACCAGCGTCTCGGTGGGTGGCGGCGGTGACCAGCCGGTCGAGACGGTCACCTTCAACTACAAGAAGATCACGTGGGACTACAGCCAGCAGCTGCAGAAGGCCCCCGGCGGTAAGAAGGGCAAGGCCTCGACCACCTGGAGCCTCGAGGAGAACAAGGGCAAGTAATAGCGCCACCGTCGGGCGTTCAGCCCGGCGAGCGTCTTGCTCAACACATCGGACTGCGCGTCGCGCCCGTCGCGTTCGTGCAGTCCGATGTGTCGTTTCTGGGCCCGTCGTCTCCGGGTAGTCCCTCTGGCGCGCGAGTGTCGCGAGGGGCCTAGAGTCCCTCCCCAGCCTAGAGGAGTGTTGTGCGACATTCAGCCCGTGTAGCACCCACACCGCTCTTCGATCGCCTCGTCTCAGGGGACGACGGCACCTCGGGTGTAGGCGCGGCCCTGGACCTCGACGGCCTCAAGGCCTCTGTCCGGTACGAGCTCAGCCGCGTGCTCGTCTCACGTCATCGAAGGCACCACAGGGATCTCTTCTCCGAGCGAACGAGCATCGAGTTCGGGGTGTCCGACCACTACCTCTACGACACACGCCTGGCGCGGCACCGCGAGCTGCTTGCCGAGGAGCTCGAGGGCGTTATCCGCGCGTTCGAGCCTCGGCTGGAGGAGCCGAGCGTCGAGGTCTTCGAGCCTGGCGACCTCGAGACAGCAACACGGATTACCATCACCGGGTACCTGAGGGTCGGCAACGTGCTCGAGCCACTGTCGTTTCGTGTGACCCAGCGCGCGCAGTTCCTCGAGGTGAAAGCGTGAGCCAGGATCCGCGTCAGGAAGTGCTGCGCTATTACGAGCAGGAGCTCAACTACCTCCGCGTGGCTGGCGCTGAGTTCGCGGAGCAATACCCGCGCGTAGCGCAGCGGCTCGGCTTGGCCCTGGGAGGCGCGTCCGACCCGCATACCGAGCGGCTACTCGAGTCGTTCGCGTTCCTCACGGCGCGACTGCAGCGCCGCATCGAGGCCGACCTTCCGGAGATCACGGCGAGCCTCCTCGGGATCCTGTACCCCCACTTCACGTCGCCCATTCCGTCAATGGCGATGGCCTGCTTCGAGGCTGATCCGGCCGCCGGGCTCAGTGGCCCCGTCAACATCCCCGCGGGGACGATCTGCTATGCGGAGTCGGAGTCCGGCGAAGACGCGCAGTACCGCACCGCCCACCCGATCCAGCTGTGGCCACTGGATGTCGTAGACGCTCAGTTCGACCGCCACCCGGAGCTGCTCGACCTGCCGGCCGAGGCGCGCGGGGCTGCCGCGGCGATTCGGATTCGAATTCGCGCGTTCGACACTTCGCTGTCGGAGCTGGGCGTGGACCGACTGCGCTTCCACATCGCCGGCAGTCCGATGACGGCCAACCGCGTGTTCGAGTTCATCTTCGCGAATGTCAGCCACGTCCTCGTGCGCACCCACAATGGCGACCGGGTCCTCCCGCCGTCCGTGATCGGCGAGGTTGGCTTCGGCGAGGACGAGTCCCTGCTCCCCCTCCCGAGGGGCGCGCTACCCGGTTATCGGCTCCTCCAGGAGTACTTCGCCTTCCCGGACGCCTTCCGCTCCTTCGACCTGACCGGGCTGGGTGGGATCGGCGACGCCCTCGAGGCCGAGCTGCTCATCCTGCTGAACGTCGACCCGCCTGGTGACCTCTCGGTGGGGCCTGAAGCGTTTCGACTGAACTGCACCCCGATCGTCAACCTCTTCGAGCGTCACTCGGAGCCGATTCGCTTCGACCAGCACAGCACGGAGTACGCTCTCGTCGCTGACTACCGCAACGAAGCGGGCACCGAGATCCACTCGGTGCTCGAGATGTTGGGCATCGCCCCCGGTGATTCCGACCCGCGCCCCTTCGAGCCGTACTACTCGTTCCGCTACCACCCGCGTGGCGACGAGCCTCACGGGTTTTGGCACGCGCGGCGGGAGGTTCCCACGCGAAAGGGCCTATCGGGGACGGACGTTTGGGTCTCCTTCTTGGACCGCGACTACACCCCGGTTCGTCCTGCCGACCTCACGATCTACGCCCGGGTCCTGTGCACCAATCGGGATGTGGCCGAGCGCGTCCCCGCCGCCGCCGCGCTGCAGCTGGAGGAGGCGATGCCGGCCGTCTACCAGGTGTCGTGTCTCACGAAGCCTACGGCGGAGATCGACCCCCCGCTCGGCGGCCCGACCCTTTGGATGCTCGTCTCGCACCTCTCCCTGAACCACCTCTCTCTGACCAGCGGCCCGGAGGGTGTGAAGGCGCTGCGGTCGCTGCTCAAACTGTACCGGTCCGCCAGCGGTGCGCGTTCGGACGCTGAGATCAACGGCATCAAGGACATGGAGACCCGATCCGTCATGCGGCGGATGACGACGGACCAAGGACGCGGCTTCGTGCGGGGAACGGAGGTCGTGATCACCTTCGATGAGCGGATGTTCGCCGGTGCGAGCCCGTTCGCGATGTCGATGGTGCTCAATCGATTCCTGGGTCTCTACGCCACAGTCAACTCGTTCACACAACTCGTGATCCGCAGCGTGCAGCGGCAAGGAGACTGGTATACGTGGGCGCCCCAAAGTGGCCACCAACGCGTCCTCTGATCGAGGTCCTCGAGGCTGAGCCCTGGCGGTTCGAGTTCGATCAGGCCGTTCGCCTCCTCGAGATGCTGCTCGAGCCCGAGGTCGGACTCGGAGACTCGCCGGATCCGCGCCGGGAGGGTGTGCGCCTGCAAGCGGAGATGGAGTTCGGGTTTCCGCCCACCACCGTCCGCGGCATCGAGCTCAAACGGAACCGGTTCGGGAAGATCAAGAGCGCCAAGCTCAAGGTGGCCGTGATGGCGCTCGCGGGGGTGCTCGGCCCGCTACCTCTCGCCTACTCCGACATGCTCATGGACCGGCGCGCCAACCGCGACAACGCGATGCGCGACTTCCTGGACATCTTCAACCACCGGCTGCTGTCGATCCTCAACCGTGTGCGCGGCAGGACGCGCATCCGGATGCAGTGGCGGAGCCCTCTGGAGCAGGGGACCGCGAGACACCTCCTTTCCGTGGCGGGACTCGGAACCGAGGGCACGCGCAACCGCCTCGACGTGCCCGACAGTGTTCTGCTCAGCCACGCGGCGCTCGTCGGGAGCCGACCGGCCTCGGTCTCCGGTCTCGAGACCACGCTCTCCGACTTCTTCGGTGTCGCTGTCCGCGTCCTACCCTTTCGCGGGAAGTGGCTCGACCTGGACCCGAACGATCGGACGCGGATCGGCGGACTCCGGGTGGGCCGAAACAACGCTCTCGGGGTGACCACCTCGATGGGTAGCCGCGCTTATGACCCCAGCGGCGGCTTCGATCTCGAGCTCGAGACCAGCGATCCAGACCTCTTCGCCAGCTTCATGCCCGGCCAACCTGCGAACAAGGCGATCACCGCCATGACGCGGGTTTACGTGGGCCAGGGGATGGAGTTCGGCCTCGTCATCCACGGTAAGTTCGCGGAGCGGAAGCCGCCTCGCCTCAGGATCTCTGATCAGCTGCGCCTCGGTTGGACCGCTCATATGGGCACCAACGAAGAGCTCGCCGCTGAGGGCGGGTCGGCTGGGCCCCGGCTGTCCGGCGGCGGTCAGCACACGACCACCGTAAAAATCCAGAACGCAGGTTGACGCCGGTGTCCGCGACTCACCGGCTCGACGACGGTGTAGTCGCCGCCGTCGCGGTCGGCGCCACCGTAGACTTGTTCGTGTCGGCTTTGCTCGCGGATTCGCGCGCCCACGCCCTGGCGAAGCGCCTCGTCTTGCCGGGGGTGCCCGATCATCCTGGCCCGCTCGTTAGAGGCAGCCCCGGCCCGCAAGGCGGACCGGTAGCAGGCGGTGGGGGCTCTCAGGGCGCCCATCTCGCTGCGCGCACGGGCGTTTCCCCGCATCACGACGTTCAGCTCGTGGTCGAGCGGGCGCTCGTTCTCGCCGAGGTCCACGGTCGGGCCACCGTGAACGCCGCCGAGGTCCTCGCGGTGCTCTTCGACGACCCCCTCGCGCGGCAGGTGCTGCTCACCGTGCGGCCGGCGTGGGCGCGTTGTCCCGCCGGGATGGCCGGGCGCACGCTCGACCGGCTCACGGTCGCCGCGAACAGACCGCCCCCGTTGGAGGCCCATGGTGCCGCCGTGAGTGGCCTCCCTGCGGCCATCGCCGACTTCTCGGACGACCTCACCGCGCGCGCTCGCCTCGGCGGTCTCGATCCTGCGCCGGGACGTGAGCCCGAGCTCCGCGCCATGCTGGCAGTGCTTGGTCGACGCCGGCAGTGCAATCCGGTGCTTGTCGGTGACGCCGGTGTGGGAAAGACGGCCATCGTCGAGGCACTGGCGCAGCACATCGCCCGGGGGGAGGTGCCGCCGCGCCTCGCGCGCGCGCGCTTGGCCGCAGTCGATCTCGCGGCTCTGAGAGCCGGGGCCAGCGCGCCGGGGGTCTTCGAGGTCCGCCTCCGCGAGCTCCTCCTGGCCGTGCGGGACGCCAACGCGGCCGGTGAACCCGTGCTCCTCTTCATCGACGAGCTCCACACGCTGGTCGGGGCCGGCGGGCGGGCAGGCACACAGGACGCGGCCAACCTCCTGAAGCCGGTGCTCGCCCGCGGGGAGCTGCAGCTCATCGGGGCCACTACACGAGCCGAGTACAAGCGCTGGATCGAGCCGGACCCCGCGCTGACGCGGCGTTTCCAACCGCTTCAGGTGGAGGAGCCCACCCCGCCGGTGGCCGCGACGATGTTGCGCTCGTTGGTTGGAGGCTTCGAGACGCACCATGGCGTGCCGGTGACGCCAGAGGCGGTGGAGTCGGCGATTGCGCTGTCCACGCGCTTCCTCCCCGAGCGGCGTCTCCCGGACAAGGCCGTCTCGGTGCTCGACGCCGCGTGCGCCCGCGTGGCCCTTGGCTCGCACACCGCTCCACCCGCGCTCGTGTCCGCCCGGGCCCGGGTGAGCGCGCTGGAGCTTCAGATCGAGCAGCGCACCCGAGGCGCCCCCGCGAGCCTGAGCGCAGCGCCCCCGGGTCTGCGGCGCGGCGCCTCGTCGCACACCGAAATCGCGCTCCTCTACGTCGAGCTCGATCGCGCGGAAGAGGAGCTGGCCCGGCTGGAAGCGCTCTGGGAAGACGCGCGCCGCGGCGCTCCCGGGGGCGACACGCTCGTCCCGCGATCCGTGACGGCCGCAGTAGTGGCCGAGGTGGTCGCCGACTGGGCCGGCGTGCCGCTCGACCGGGTCCTCCTGGCCACGGGCCTGGATGCCGGCGCTGGCGCGGCCGGACTGAGGGTGCACCTCTCGGGTCGCGTGGTCGGTCAGCCAGAGGCGCTGGACACCCTGATCGCGACCTTGGGCGTTGCACGAGCGGGCCTCACGCTTCGTGGACGGGTGGCCGGCGCTTTCCTCTTTCACGGGCCTCGGGGCGTCGGCAAGGCCACCACGGCCGCGGCGCTGGCCGAGTGGACGAGCGGGACGGGCGAGCACCTGGTGCGCCTGTCTGGCCCCGACTACCGTGAGGCGCACTCAGTCGCCACGCTACGCGGGGCTCCCCCCGGATACGTCGGATTCGGCGCCGGTGGGCTCCTTACGGAGGCGCTCCGGCGGCGCCCAGCGTCCGTGGTCTACGTCGAAGACGCAGACCTCCTCCACGCGAGCGTCGCGGCGATGTTCCGCGCGGCGATCGACACCGGGATTATCGAGGACGCGGAGGGGTTGGCCGTTCCTACTCGCGACGCGATCTTCGCCTTCGGCGTGCATGGAGACGGGGACGTTGCGGGGCCAGTGGCCGGCTGCCGGCGCGTGCTGTTCAGGGCGCTCTCCGCGGACGCGCGAGAGGTGATCGTTGGGCACGAGCTGCGGCGGATCACTGACGAGCTGAGGGCTCGAGGGGTCGAGCTCACCGTCACCGAGGCCGCCCGGCGCGGCTTGGCGATGACCCAAACTGACGACGGGCACGTCCTCAGCGCGCTCGAGACCTTGCTGCTCCCCGTCCTCGCCGAGGCGCAAACGCAAGCCGCCAGGGTGGTCGTGGCGCTCCGCGGGCATGACCTCCGGGTCGTCCGATGCGACGACGAGGCCGAGGTCGCCGCTGCGCTCTCGCTCGCAGAGGGCACCTCGGAGTGGATCGACGACGTGGTGCTGGAGTAGTTCGGGGCGCCCGTCAGGGGCCCGTGGGCTCTAGTAGCGGAGCAGGTAGTCGAGGTTGCGCGCCGCGATCTCGTCGAAGGGGTCGTCCAACAGCGCTTCGCGGAAGTTCTCGATCGCCTTGCGGTTCTCGCCTCGCAGGGCGTACAGCGAGCCCAGGACCCGGAAGGCCGGGTACGCTGGCTCAAGATCCTGCTTCAGGCGCCGCGTGGCTTCGAGGCGCTTCTCCATGGCGAGGTTGCGGTCGCCCTCGACGCGCCACCGCCAAAGGGCGCGCAGCTCTTCCTCGTGGAGCAGGAAGGTGTAGTCCATGACCTCTGTCACGAAGAGCACCCAGCGGCATTTGAGGTGGATTCGCACAAGGTCCGGGTTACCGCCCGCGAAGCCGTCGTCCGTGAGCAAGCCCCAGCCGGCCGCGTGCTCCACGAAGGTGCCGCTGGTTCGGCGGAGCGCGACCACGCGCGGATCGTCCGGATGCGCGGCTACCCACGGGGTGATTCGCATGTTGGCGGACCGAGCAGCGTCCATCGCCGCCACGAGGGCGTCCTCCGCCGCCTTGCGGGCGTGGACCCCCAGCGCCATGAACCCGTCACGACCGCGCGAGAACCAGTAGTCCGTAGCGGCTCCAACGGACGCGCTGGTGGCGTGGACCGCCGCGGTGGCGTCGGTGGGTTGCCCGTGGCGCCCCTCGGCGGCGGCCTCTGCCAGCCCCAGAGTGGCCATCGCCTCCAAGACGGAGCGGCCTTCGGCGTCGAGCGGGTATTGGCTGGCCAACGCGTCGTCCGAGGTCCACACCGGGGCCAGCCGTCCCGGGTCAGTGCGCCAGCCCGAGAGGCCGAAGTCGGGCCGGGAGGGCGGCGGGGGGCGGGGGGCGAGGGCGCTCGCAACGGCCAGCGCGAGCACCAAGACTGCGAACGCCCCGCCGACGCGGGCTCGCACCAGCATCGCGTGTGCATCAGGAGCCGGCGCTGCGACCGCTGCGTCGTTGGCCTGCGTCACTGCCGGGCCAAGAGCGTGACGAACTCGACCACGTCCGGCGCGCGCCAGTCGATCGCGCCGACCACCTTGCCCAGGATCCGCCCGTCTTTGACGAAGAACGTCTCGGGGATTCCGGTGGCGCCCAGCCGTCGCCAGAAGGTCTCAGGGACCTGATCGCCGCCCGCTTGGCCCTTGGGGTCTCGGGCCACTGCAACCCCCGACGGCATGGCGCCGAGCAGCTGGTCGAAGAGCGCCTCCGGAGCGGCCCAGTCCTCGTCGTAGCCGATGAACGCGAACTGCGCCTCGGGGACCGCGCGCGCCAGCTGGAGCATGGCAGGGAGCTCGTCTCGGCACGGTTCGCACCACGAGGCCCAGAGGTTCACGACCGTGACGCCCTTCATCGGCTGGATGCTCGCGATCGGGATGGCCCCCGAAGTCTTCTGGAGCCAAGGGGCCTCCTCGAGCTCGGCGAAGGACCACTCGGGCGCCCAGGCGGCGTCGACTCGCACGAGGCGGCGCGTCTGTTCGAGCCGTTCGGCCGCTCGGACCACCGGCGCTGCGTCCGTCACCGCGTTCATCAGGCGGCGAAAGCCGAGTCCGAAGAGGACGGCTACGGCCGCGAGCGTGAACCCGGCGGTGAGCATCGAAGGGCGGGCGGTGGCGGTCTGAGACACGCGCGGAGCCTACCGTCGAGGGCGCCTTGCGTCACGCGCGTACGGTTGTCCACAAGGAGGATCTGCGGTCCAAGACGCAACCGTTGACACTCCAAGCACCGGCTGCTAATCAGGCCACCGGTCTTGTTTTGGAGCGTGCGTTGTACCTGAAGGAGCCCATCCACCTGAGCGGAACGTATGGTCGGCGGAGCCGCCGGACCAGTCCTATCAAGGCCTTGGGCAACCTCCTGTTCCTCGCGGGCGCGATCGTCGTCAACTACTTCGTGTTCTTCCGCGACGACGGAGTCACCGTCCTCAGCCAGGGGCCAGAGCTTCGCTCAGCGCCCGACGCGGCCGCCGTGCCGCCGGCAGAGCCCGCCCCCGTCGTAGAGCCCGCCCCCTCGAACCCGTCCACGCCTCCGGCGCCCCCCGTGGAGGAGCCCGGCGAGACCCGGATGGTGCGCGCGTTCGATGGCCGCCTCGCCCCCGGCGACACCGTGTTCCGGGCGCTCGAGAGCCACGGGATAGACCACTCCCGGGTTGGCCCCGTACTCGCCGCCATGCAACCTGTCTTCGACTTCCGGAAGGCTCGCGTGGGCCACCGCTACAGCGGCGAGCTCGACGGACAGGGGCGAATCCTGCGCCTCAAGTACGCCGCGGGCGCCCTGGACGAGTACCTGGTGGAGCTGCAGGGCGACTCCTACGTCGCCTCGAAGAAGCAGGTCCCGGTCGACATCCAGACGGCCCACATCGGCTGCGCCATCGGCACCTCGTTGTTCGCCAGCCTCACGCGGTGTGGCGAGACGCCCGACCTCGCTCAGAAGGTCTCTGATCTCTTCGCCTTCGACGTGGACTTCTTCCAGGAGATCCGCCCGGGTGACGTGGTCAAGGTCATCGTGGAGAAGGAGTACATCGCCGGTCGCTTCACGAAATACGGCCGGATCCTGGCGGCGAGCTACGAGGGCGCGGTCGGCAAGTACGCAGCCGTCCTCTACAAGAACGCCGCCGGGCGGGACGCCTACTACTCGGCCGACGGCATCGCGCTCGAGAAGGAGTTCCTGAAGACGCCGCTGAAGTACACGCGGATCTCCTCGGGCTATACGCACCACCGCTTCCACCCCACGCTCCACCAGTGGCGGAAGCACCTGGCGATCGACTACGCGGCGCCCGTCAACACCCCGGTCCAGGCCGTGGCCACGGGGAC
>SXGT01651626.1_pt1 | contig 31105 bp, 25 predicted proteins | sample 3176221 | NCBI WGS metagenome assembly SXGT01 (sample SAMN11356862, study PRJNA531348) | freshwater metagenome | isolation source: freshwater sample F1-120 | place: China: Fuxian Lake, Yuxi | collected 2017-12-25
ATCCTGGGACGGTCACTCGAGGTGCTGTCTTGGGCCGGACGAATCATTGCGTGCGGAGTGCTTGCGGCGGCATTCGCGTTCGGTTGGCACTCGCTGTCGGATGCCGAGCAACTTTGGCGCGGCGCGACATGGATCACCGGCGCAGACACTGTGTACTATGTCGTCACGTATTATTGGTGGGATGCAAAAAGAATAATCATCACCGCAAAAAAAGAATCCGACCGCTGGTGGTCGGTGGATGATAAAAATTTTGTATTTAAGTACGTGAAAAAATAGAAAGCAACGCGCCTACATGACTTGCAATGTCATACCTCGCAACAGACGCCACTGCTCGCGCTGACATTGTGCTGTACGTTGCACACACCGCTGCTTTGCTGAGTGCGGCAACGAGCGTTTCTATGTCTCCCGGCCGGCTAAGAAATCCGTTTTCATTATCTCGAACCAATTCTGGGATACCCCCAGTTGCCGATGCGACTGCGGGAATACCGCGACCGAGCGCTTCCATCAGCACGGCCGGCGCATTCTCAATTACCGTTGATGGCACAACGATCCAGTCGATACGTTCGTACGCTGCATCAACCTCTGCGCGCTCGAGACGTCCGAGCACGCGCACACCAGAAAGTTTTTCTGCACGACGTTTTACATATTTCTCAAGCGTTCCACCACCAATAATGTCGAGTGGTGCAAAAAAATCTTTTTTCTCCCACGCGTTCAGGAGTTGCACAATGCCTTTGTGCGGCTCAAGTTGCCCAACGAATAAAAATCGCACAGGTGATCCGATGGTTGTACGAGGTGTCGATGGTGGCGCTGCAGGATTGCGCAACACCACCTGACGCGACTTCGGAAAAAATCCGTGATACGCATGAAGCTCGCGTAAAAATTCCGAAGGAAAAATGACGACGTTTGGCGAACCGATACGCTTCCGCATCACCGCAATGTACGCACGCTGATGCAGCGATGGTACAAACGTTCGATCCGCACGAATAAGTCCCGATGGATCGAGTAACTGCACATCATGCACCGTGTGCACGTGACGAATATTCGCACGGTGTATCACGCTGGGAATCCCAAATCCAAGACCCATCAAATTGTGCGTGTGCACCACGTCCGGTTTTTCACGCGTCAAAATTTCCGAAAAAATCCGCGCACTTTTTGTATTCCAGATATCGAATGCGTGCCACAATAAGCGAAAGAGTACGTTATGTTTCGAAAGATCGGTATAAAATGCGATGTTCGGGGGATAAAATTGAAATCCTCCCCCAACCCCCTCCTTACCTAAAGGTAAGGAGGGGGACTTTTTTTTAGAACCGTCCCCCTCCTCGCCCTGCGAGGAGGGGGTTGGGGGAGGAGATCCGCTCACCACCACAACCTGGTGACCGGCTGCAGCGAGCGCTTCGACTTCCGCCGCGCATACACGCTCTGCGCCACCTCGCGCAAGTGCGCCGTACAAATTTGAGACCATCATGATTTTCATAGACCAGCAAGAAGAGTTTTCCATTTCTCTGCATGTTTTTCCAAGGCATATTCTTCCACCACCATTCTTCGCGCACGATCCCCCATTTCCCGGCGCGTGAATGGTGCATCGAGTAACTCTGCCATGCTAAGCGCAAGTGCCGATGAAGATCCTGCGGGAACGAGCAGCCCGGTCTCATGATCACGAACGATCGTGCGTACGCCCGGTAAATCCGAAGCGATCACTGGCACACCGCATGCGAGCGCTTCGAGCGCAGCGATGCCGAACGCCTCAGAACGATCAGTTGAAGGAAAAACGAAAACGTCGCCAAGACGGAGATGCTCGGGTAATTCTTTTTCTGCGACACTACCTGCAAACGTCACACGATCTGCGATCCCAAGTGTCTGCGCCAATATTGCAAACTCACCGCGAAGTTCACCGTCACCAACGATCACTGCGCGCACCGATGCAAGGGATTGCGCCGCGAGTGCACGTAGTAACACAGGCACACCCTTAAAATAATGTGGTCGATCCAACCCACCAACAAACACTGCAACCGGCGCGTTGTGAGGGATGTGATACTTTTCGAGAAGTTCCGCGGATTTCTGTCCTGGTGAAAAATGTATTGTATCAACTCCTGGTGGAAGTTCTTGCGTGGAAAACGACGAAACTAAAGATGTTTTTGCGTAATCAGTACTCGTAACAAGTACACAACGTGCTCGACGCAGAATACTTGGCATGACCATACGTGCGTGCCAAGCAATGAACGGTCGTAGCACACCGGTCCCAACGACGTCCATGTGATACATGAGAAGAAACTTTACTTTTTTCGAAGCGAGCGAGAGCGGTTCTGCTCCCCCAAAAAATGGATAGTGCAACACAACGAAATCATGATGCGAGAAAAGTTTCACCACACCAGGAACGAACGCGCCCTTGCCCCATCGCAACCATGGCCGCAGCGCATGAATCTCGTATCCATTCACACGCGCAGGTTGTGCGTCGGGCGCATACACATGCACATCATACCCAAGCGACGCGAGTTGTATCGCATCCATCTCCGCAACTTTTCCGATTCCGCCGCGGTAAGGAGGGAACGTCGGCGTAACGATCGCGATACGTTTCATACAATAAGTACTCGCATCACTACCCACGCTGCGGTCATGAGGGGGTTCGCGACATACTTCGTAAACGGCCCCGCAACTTCCTGATAATTGATCGTTGACTGAAACAATCGAATAATTTCGTGATCGCTTACTTTGCGCTCAGCCTGCACTTGCCGTCGCGTTCGTGCAAGCTGCACCCACGAATCAATCCGCAAAAAATAGAGATACACTTTCAACTTCTCTCGCCACCATCCGGAACGAAATGACGCGAAAAGCAACGCGATCTCGCTCACAAAAAGAGGGATCGCGAGAATCATAAGCGTCCACAGTCGCAAATTTTTCATGAACACCACATACCGGTTGCGCTCCATGAAATAATATTTTGAAATGCTACGTGAAAATTCGTACTTATGGTACACGACTGATCGCGGCGCGAGCAGGATGTCATATCCTGCGAGTCGAATACGCCACCCAAGATCAAGATCTTCGTGATACAAAAAAAGTTGCTCGTCGAGTAAGCCCGCTTTCCGCAACACATCGACGCGAAACAACACGCCAGCCCCGGACGGATACGCGATCTCTTTTCGTGTCGGTGCTTTCCACTCTGCGTACGATTTGCGGTAATCAAGACAGAATCCGAATCCGAGAAAATGAATCGCGTTTCCAGTGCTGTTAATTAACTCTTTATCAGGATGCAACAGAAGCAGCGATTGTAACGCGCCGATTTTTTTATCTGCTTCTGCAGCTTTCACTGCTTCAACAAGAAACGATGGGGTCACTTCGGTGTCGTGATTGAGAAGGTACACGTAGTCAGCGCCTGCATCCATCGCGCGCTGCATCGCGAGATTATTTCCACCAGAGAATCCGAGATTTTTTTCTGAAGCGATCACCGTGATCCATGGATATGCTTTTAATTTTTCACGCGAGTCATCTTTGGAATCGTTATCGACAACAACGATTTCTACATCAAGCCCGGTGCGATCCATTCCTGCGAGTGCACGAAAACAACCGTCAATGAAACGAGAGGAGTTATAGGTGACGATGATGACAGCGACCTTAATCATTGTTTTTCTTCTCTAAACTCTGTCGACGCACGAGTAATGTAATATCTCGTTCGATTTTATCGAGTCGCAAAAAAATGCGAAACACGAGATAGAATAATGCGATGATGGCGACGTACAGCACCGCGTCCGCACCGCGTCCAACGCCAAGAAACGCAGCGAACGATGTCGCAAGTCCTGGACGGAGCACGATAAAGGCTGCACCGATCCAGAGTGCGCTCCATAAAAAAGTCGATACACGCGACATTGTGCGTTCACGTGCACGTCGCAACGTGAGTCCAAGTGCGATCGCAAAAAAGATGAGTAAGAGATATTGAATAACCATCAGCGTTGTAGTGAACCAAGAAATAATTGCCACACAATCTCTGCGGCATCCGATGCTTTCTGTCCTTTCGCAAGTGTTTCTTTGGTGTATCGCACTTTCACCGGCACTTCAATTGCACGAAATCGTGAATGCGAAATCAAACGCAAAATTTCTGAGCAATGCGCCATGCGGTCCTGCAAAAAATCGATTTCACGTGCGGCGTCAGCGCACATTGCACGGAGTCCACTCTGTGGGTCGGTGAAGTGGCGCGGGATGCCGACGACGACCGTGCTGAACTGCCGTGCAGCCCACAACAACACCTGTCGAGACTTTGGCATGCCCTCCGCAGCGACACCAAGAAACCGTGATCCACACACCACATCCGCCTCGCCTCGTTCGATCGGACCGACGAGTTGTGGAATTGATTCAGGGTCGTGCTGGCCGTCCGCGTCAAAGTGGACAATAATTTCCGCGCCGTGAGCGATCGCTGCGTCGGTACCGGTACGAAGTGCTGCACCTTGCCCGCGGTTGAGTGTATGCGTCAGTACTTCTGCGCCTGCCTCCGCTGCTTGATGCGCGGTGTCATCGCCCGAGCAATCATCGACAACAATCACGCGATCAACGCGCGACAAAAGCGTGCGAACCACCGCACCGATCCTTCCTTCTTCTTTATATGCAGGGATGACTGCGAAGGTGCGCATGTTAGAGAAGACGGTGCCTGGTACCTCGAAGGTACCTGGCTCCGTCACATTATTCATCTGAAATAATGGTACCAGGCACCCTGCGGGGAGCCAGGTACCATTATTTCCCAAAAGCAGAACTGGTAAGTCCCTTCTGCGCGATGGTATACTCGATCGATTTCTTAAGCCCTTGTTCGAGCGGGATGAGCGGCAACCATCCGAGTTGCTCTTTCGCCTTCGTGAGTTCCGGAAGGCCGAGCTGCGACATGAACATCAATTGCTCCTCATGGGTAATCTTTGACGACGAATTCGTAAGCTCGATAATTTTCTTCGCAACGTCGACGATTTTAATATCATAATCGCTGCCGATATTCACCGGACCGATGTCTTTCGGTAGACGCATCAATTTTACGATCGCATCCACGACATCGGTCACATACATGAGCGACGTGCGAAAATTTTCGTCACCGTACACGACGAGGTCTTTTCCTTCGAGCGCGTTCGTAATGAAATCCGGCATCATCTGTCCGTCAAAGAGTGGCATCCGCGGACCGTACGTGCGAAAAATGCGTCCGATGCGCGCGTCGAGACCGTTCATCTGGCTGTAGGTGATCGTCATCGTCTCTGCCCAGCGCTTTCCTTCGTCGTAACATGCACGCGGTGTCAGATGATCGAACGCCCCGAACTCTTCTTCTTTAAAGAGGTGTCCATCTGCGGGACGCGGACCATAAACGACCGACGTCGATGCCTGAAAAAATTTCGCACCGTACTTCACCGCGAGATCGAGTATGTTCCGCATGCCCACGGAATTCGCAAGCGTCGTCTGTCGACGGAATTCCTCGAATCTTTTTGCAGATGTTGGGCACGCGAGATTGTAGATTTCTTGCACGCCTTGAAATTTCAATTTGAATCGTTCGAGCTCAGGATATTTTTCAAGATCGATAGGCTCGTTAATGTCTGCACGGATGAATTCGAAGTCTGCATTCTTGAGCAGGTGATCGATGTTCGACTGCATCGAAGTTGCAAAATTGTCGATACATATCACGCGAGCATCCTTGAGCAATCGTTCACAAAGAAACGAACCGATGAATCCAGCACCACCTGTCACGAGTACGTTCTTTTTCTCGAAAATCGGTTTGTCAGCCATAAAAAAATAATCAATTACCTGTTCTAGGGACCTCTGCAAAAGTATGTTCCGAGCTGAAAACGAGAGATTTTTTCTGCCCGTGCACGTGGCGCGCCGCAGGCGATATGGCTATATCGTTGAGGACGCGACACGGGTGCGGGCTGAAAAAATATCCATTTTCAGCCGGAAGAGACTTTTGTAGAGGTCCCTCTAGTATACCTTAGTAAGGAGGAAATACGCAAAAATTGGCTACGTTATGCGATATTTATGTCTCGAAACGTCCACATTTTTTGGAGAGTAAAATTCCAGAGCATTACCGCCGCGGTCGCCGCGAGCTTGGCGAGAAGATCGTGCATACCGACGTGGGTCAGTCCGTACAAAATGATGCTGTTCCATGCAAGGCCAGCGACTGCGACCACAAAAAATTTCGTGCTCCGACGGTGCCACCCCTCGGAATCTTTTCGAAACGTCCAAAACGTATTGAGCACGAAGCTCGACGCGACCGCTGCGCAAAAAGAGATCGCTGCAGCGAGTACGAGATGCGCGCGAAAAAAAAATATGCTACGAGTGAGGATATAATACAAAGAAAAATCAAGGACGGTGTTTACTGCGCCAACCACTGCAAATCGCACAAACTCGCCCGCAATTTTTCTTTGCATAACTACTCAGTCAATGCTGCTCGCACACCACCCTTGAACCTCGGTTCAAAAGCAAAAAAACTGAACGACGTGCCAACCATTGTTACTGTTGGTGGTTGACGTGATGACGCGCCGAGGACGCGCGACGACAGTATCGGTCCACGTCTCCCTTTTCCAAAAGGAAAAAATTCCTCGAGCATCTTCCCTTGCGCGTTAAACACGCGCGTGCTCGACCCATCCGGAAGCGAAGCGATGATCTCTGCTTTGCCGTCGCCATCGAGATCGCCCGCAGCGACTCGTACACCGGTTCGACGTTTTGCATCGAAAGGAAAAAATCCGCCTTGTGGTACACCTTTCGCATTAAACATCCGCACATGTGGTCCGCCGCCAGGACCCGCACCGGTAATCACTTCATCTTTTCCATCACCGTCGAGATCACCTACAGCCACATCAACGCCGCCACGAAACGCGCTGTCGTACGCGAGCCACCCACCGATGTTCCTTGTGTTAATGTCGAAGATACGAACTTGCGGAGCACCGCCGGCGAGTGCGCCGAGTACGATCGTCTGACGGCCGGCGCCATCAAATTTTGCAACCGCAAGCGACGCACCTCCTTTGAATCCCGCATCGAACGCTTGAAATCCGCGGATGAACACGCCATCGGTCGTGAACAGCCGAACTTCGGTACTCCTCCCTGCACCAGAAGCGGCAACAACAAATTTTCCTGCATATCCTGGCGGCACAAGATTCGTTGTCGCAATTGGTGGCGCGCTACCGCGGAGCATACTGAGCACTTCACCCACCGCTTTTCTCGCATCGATTCTCCCCCGCCCAATTTTTCCCACAACATTCGGATTCACCGCATCGATATTCACCGCGGAATTGAGCAACACGTTCGTCACTTGCTTTGGCGTAAGATTGCGATCAAGTGAAAAAAGCAACGCAGCGACGCCGGAGACGATCGGCGCTGCAACCGACGTACCGTTATAAAATCCACCATACTGCGAATCGAAAAATCTCACTTTCGGGCGCCAAAGCTGCGTGGAAAGTATGCGCGCTCCTGGGGCACTGATGTCGATACATCCTGCACCGTAATTCGAAAAATTTCCTTTTACATCTTTGTCATCGGTTGCTGCAACACCAAAAATAAAATTTTCGTCTGCGCCGTCATCGAGACAAACAGGGTAGAGCGACTGCGCATCGAGACTGATCGCTGTGCCTTCATCGCGTGCGTTTCCTCCTGCTGCGACAACAAAGACGCCGGAATCATACGCGCGTCGAAGCGTCGCGGCGAGTTCAGAACTTGCTGCGGTACCCGCGAAACTAAGGTTGATCACTTTCGCGCCGTTCTGAACGGCGTAATTCACTGCGCGAATGATGAGCGCAGGATCACCTTCTCCGTTCGAATCGAGCGCGCGTAGCGGCATGATCGTTGATTGCCATGTCACACCAACGATTCCCCTTCCATTGTTGCCGCGTGCAGCAGCGACTCCTGCATTTATCGTGCCGTGATTCGCTGCGAGCACGGCAAATTTTCCTGAAACATCTGGACGCGGATCGTTGTCGTTCGCAATAAAATCCCAGCCATGCACGTCGTCGATGTAGCCGTTGCCATCATCATCGATTCCATTCCGAGAGATCTCCCGTACGTTCCTCCATATGTTGTCTTTGAGGTCGGGATGATCAAGATCCACACCGGTATCGATGATCGCGATCGGTACAGTTTCAATGCCAAGCGTGGTGTTCCATGCTTCAGGAACGCCGATATGTTTCAAGTACCATTGTTCAGGGTAGTATGTGTCGTCGGGCACGCGGTCTGCAGCGAACGCTGGTAACGCAAACAACGCGCCTGCGAGGAGGCAGGCGGTGAGCGCCGCGTGAATTTTTTTAACATGCGTCTTCATCTCACGCTTTCACCTTAGGGACCTCTGCAAAAGTATGTTCCGAGCTGAAAACGAGAGATTTTTTCTGCCCGTGCACGTGGCGCGCCGCAAGCGATATGGCGATATCGTTGAGGACGCGACACGAGCGCGGGCTGAAAAAATATCCGTTTTCAGCCGGAAGAGACTTTTGTAGAGGTCCCTTTATTCTTCGCAATCACCTGCTCATTGAGTCGTTCGGCGATTCTGAGTAATTCTTGGGGCGCACGTACTGCGTCGCCGAGTTGAATCAGCGCGCGCATGTCTTTGGGAAAACAACTTCCGCTGTAGCCGCGATAACCGTCGGCGAGCACTTGGAGGTGACTCGCGCCGATACGCGGATCCGCGGCTGCACATTCTTTGACGGTGTCGTACTCCGCACCGACCGCAGTGCATAGATCAAACATTTGGTTCGCAAAAACAACTTTGAGTGCAAGGAAACAATTGCCGAAATATTTAATAGTTTCGGCTTCGAGAGTGCCAGTAATTCTTGAAAATGGCGCCTTCGGAAGAACCTCAAGCACTGTCTCTGCTGCAGTGTGATCATCGAACCTCGCACCAATAATCTGACGGTCTGGTGCGCGGAGGTCAGCGTCTGCGGTCGCTTGACGAAGAAACTCGGGGTTAAACAGCAACGTGTGCTGCGGGTACTGCTCCTGAAGTTTTTCTGTGGTTCCTGGTAGTACTGTTGACTTGATCACCACGATCTTCTTACCAGGAATTACTGCAACACCGCGTTCGACGAAGGAGAGATCGAATCCACCCTTCGTTTCGTCGTACGGCGTGGGAAGGCAGAGAAAAATAATCTCTGCGGTGACGAGGTCGTCTTCGGTGCCGAGCCCCTTTGGGGGGTCATAACGGAGTGGCTCAAGCCCCGCATCATCGAACCAACGCGCGAGCGCACCGCCAACCCAACCTACGCCCATCACCATGATTTTTCCCTTAAGTTGTGCCTGCATACCAAGCGTATGGTAGCAAGATGGTCTGGGAGGGTCAAAATTGGCAGCCTGTTTTTGACTATCTCACTTCTTCTTCATCTGTTCAAAAAAATGGAGGCCGACATCAACGACGTCTTTTGGATCTTTTTTTTCATCGACAGACACCGATTCTACTTCTTCAAATGCTGAATCAAAGAGACTGTCCTCTGGTGGACCGAGGTCACTACCGCCTTCGAATGGTGGTTGATTACTAGAAAACTTCATAGATGAAGTATACCACAGGTACCTGACCCCTAGGAGTCAGGTACCTGTGGTGTGAGAACAAAAAATCGTCCCGCAGTACTGCGGGACGATACCGATTTCAGTTTCCGCTATCTGGAGGGTTTTGTATCGTGTCTGAGGAGTTCTCGACTGCAAGTTTGAGCGTCTTGAGGTGCCGATGCGATGACCAAAACGCCGAGCCGACGATGACAAGGGTAGCGACGGTCGGCAGCCATTCTGGCAAATGCACGCCGAGTGATTCGACGATCATGAAGATGCCAAGAAACCCGATCGAGGTCATGGCGCCATTCTTCAGCCAGCGGTACTGTTCGACCTTGTCGATGCCCTTGATGGTGAGGTGACGGACGACCAATGCGCCGACACCGTTACCGATGAGAATCAACCCGATGTTCGTCGTGAAGGCGAATGCGCCGAAGATACCGTCGATGCTAAACGAGAGATCGAGCACTTCGAGGAACAAGAGCTTTGAAAGATCGCTCCCCGTCTTTTCTATCTCATGCTCCTGCTGCTCCGCGGTCTGACGGAAACCGTAGAGGATGAAGAACACCGCATTACCGATTGCGGCGGAGAGCATTGCAAGCGGTCGATCGCGCACGACCCAGAGCAGACCGACCAGCAAAAGCGCAGCGATCGCAAAGAACCACACGCCATGCTGTTTCTTCACGAGTCTATCGATGAAGAAATACGGATCCTTCTTTTCAAGAAAGAGCCAGTGAAAATACAGCAGGAGGAGAAACATGCCGCCGCCGATGAGCAGGATGTACGCGTTCTGCGCCATCGCCGCACTGGCGAGCGGGTCACTGCCGAACGTCGCCTTCGTCGCCTGCCAGAGGGTGATCCCTGGCGCGGTGAGCCATACAATGATGAGCGGCAAGAAGCCGCGAACGAGAAACACCGCGGTGAGGATCCCCCAAAGAAGGAACCACTTTCGCGCGCGTGCACTCATCGTCCGCAACATGTGCGCGTTGACGATGGCGTTATCGATGCTTTGGACCACCTCGAGAACGAGGAGGCCGACGATGGTGATGATGGTCGTAAAAATCATTGCGTCGGTACAGTAGCACCTATCGTATAATTAGTAAAAAAGGAGTCGGGAACATCGTCGACTTTCTTGCTCCAGTCATCGCCGTACAATTTTTTTGCTGACCATTCGTCTGGCACCCAGCGAAGGACGCCGCCCTTGGCAACGGCGTACACTTTTGGATCGGTTTGGATTTTTACTAAGCGCACACCAGGGCGATAGGTGACGTTTGCGCCGAGTGGAATCGATGCAAGCTGAGAATCGGTGAGCGTGATCACGCCCGCAAACCCTGTGTACCACGAATCATGGATGCGCTGATTTGGAAACGGATGACGTTTGCGATCTTGGCCGCAGTAATACACCGCGCTACTTGTCGCGCCTTTGATGCGACTACCGACGACGCATGTCTCGGTTCCCGACGGAAGATCGGTTGCGGGGAACGATTGGTTTGCGTCTATTGATGTTGCAGCTGCGGTTTCTGTTGTGGGGTCGTAGGGGACTGTCCCCCTCGAAGGGGGACTGTCCCCTACTGGTACTGGTACTGGCACCGACGCCGTCCCGTTGATCGTAAAATCAGCGTTGCTGAGATCGGTCGCGGTGATTTGGCCTTGATCTAGCGCTTCGAGTTTGAGACGCGCTCTGGTTGTTGTGGGAATGCTCGGCACCGTCCAGGTGTAGTACCCGGTGTTGATCATGTTCGTCGCTATCGTTGTGGGGTACGTCACACCGCCGTCGGTAGAGAGGCGGAGTCGTAAAGATGCCGGCGATCCGCCGGTCACCTGCCAAAATACTGTGTACTGATTCCCTGCAGTGAGCGTCTCTCCTCCGTTCGGTTGGCTGAGTGTCACAAACGGCGTGGTATTTGTGGCGATGTTTGCAGTCGAGCATTGCGACGTGGAGAGTTGCACGTGTGCTGTTCGTGGACCGCTGATTGCGATTTGGTTCTCGCGTGTCTGGAGCACGTTGCACGTTGCATATCCCGCGTCGTTCTCGAGCACCATCGGCGCATCGGGCGAGGTACGGACGATGAACACTTCATTCGCAGGAACAGTCACCGTGAATCCATCCGCTGTTTGCGCGAAACTATCCGCTGCAGAACCAGCCATGATCTTCATTGCAACGCCTTTTACGGTGAAGGAGGTGTTTTGGGTGTACGTTTGGATAGCCGCAAAAAGCTGCACTGGAGACAGCGCAATCGCCACGATCGCCATCGAAAAAGTACACTTCTTCAAGAGAGATTTTGAACAGACCCTAAGAGACATAATTATAATTTTTTGGTGATGTTTTCAGTATAGCATGACAATGCTCCTCCCCCCCACCCCCTCCTCGGGGGGCGGGGGGGGGGACGATTCTAAGAATCCCCCTCCGTACCGCAAGGGAAGGAGGGGGTGGGGGGAGGATTTTCTTATAACCAAAACCGCCCCGCATTTTTGCGGGACGGTTGGTCTCACTTATGAAACGTGAGCAATTACTGCAATGGAGCGCCGATCAAATAGCTGAAGAAGAAGGAATCAGGAACGTCGTCGATCTGTTTGTTCCAATCATTACCAAACAATTCTTTCGCTTTTGCTTCGGTAGGAACCCAGCGGAGCACGCCGTGGCGTGACACTGCATAGACCTTCGGATCACTCGTGATCTTCACCATCTTTTTACCTGGGCGATAGGTGACGTTGCCACCGATCGGGATCTTCGCAAGGTCTCCGTCACTCAGGACGTTGAGTGTAGAAAAATCCTTAAACCAGGTGTAGAAAGTGCCTTCGTTCGGGAATACGTAACGCTTTCCGTCGTTGCCACAGAAATACACTGCGGGACCAGAGGCTTTGATGAGTGTGCCTCCGGTGCATTTCTGCGGCAGGCTGCTCTTCACGATGCCGAGGTTGACGTTGATGTCTGGCGTCGCGGCAAGTGCAGCTTTTGTGGTGTAGGTACCGGTTGCGGTTGGGTCAGGCGCTGCCTGGCTAGGCGTGGACACGACGACGTTCGAGGTGGCTGCGCCCCCTCCTCCGCCACCGCCCCCGCCGCCTCCACCTCCGCCGGCCGGAGGTGATGCGGCGCTACAAACAGGGCTTGCTTCTGGAGTGAAGGTGACGGTTTTTGGTCCGGTGATGCGGACGTCGTTGTTCCCACCACCGAAGTTACAGCTGAAGAGGCCGCCGTCGTTCGTGAGTGTGGCTGCGTTCGGGCCGGCTGAGCGGACTTCGAAGTAGTCGCCCGAACCGACGGTGACAGTGAATGTTGTTGCGGTAACGGCGAGGCTTTCAGACTTCGAACCTGCGAGGATTTGCAGGTTGATGCTTGGGCCGGTCAGGACGAGGGCTGTGGTTTGCGGGTAGGTGGTAATGGTGGCACTAGCCGAGAGTGGGAGGAGGGCGAGCAGAGTCGCCGAGGCGCATAGCGCTGCGGAAATCCGCATGCCCCAGGGACGACTTTTTGCGGTCGGCCCGTTAAGTAAGGACATAGGCTGATTCTTTTAAGCAGCGTTACTTAGTGCTTCCAGATATCAAATCGCCAGTTTGCAGCAGCAGGGTCGGCCAAGTCTCCAGCTATTGCACAAATACGAACAGTTACGTTGCCAGCAGAAGGAACAAAAGCACTCCATGAATCAACTGCAGCAGCAACAGTAGACGGTGGTCCAAGAGCAACGGTATCGCCTGTGGCAGCTCCTGCAACTGCGACAGTCTTTGTATCACACTCTGGAGCGGTGATCGCAGCAAAATCAACTGATACTAACTCAGAAGTGTGTCCTGCGATAGCTGTGCCGCTAGCAATCGCAATTGAAGTTGCGGCTGCTACACCAAGGACTGGGGTGACAAGGGTCGGCGAGGTGGCGAAGACGAGTGCACCAGAACCGGTTTCGTTGGTAACCGCAGTTGCAAGATTTGCACTGGTCGAAGTACCGAGGAAATCAGCAACACCTGCCGCGAGACCACTCACACCAGTGCTGATCGGAAGACCTGTGGCGTTGGTGAGCGTACCAGACGCTGGGACTCCAAGAGCTGGGGTGACAAGGGTCGGGGAGGTGGCAAAGACGAGTGCACCAGTACCTGTTTCATCCGTCACTGCGGTAATAAGGTTTGCGCTTGATGGGGTTGCGAGAGCTGTCGCAACACCAGCAGCGAGACCATCAACACCTGTGCTGATCGGAAGACCGGTCGCGTTCGTGAGAACACCAGACGCCGGGGTTCCAAGAGCTGGGGTGACAAGGGTCGGTGAGGTGGCGAAGACGAGTGCACCAGAACCGGTTTCGTTGGTAACCGCAGTTGCAAGATTTGCACTGGTCGAAGTACCGAGGAAATCAGCAACACCTGCCGCGAGACCACTCACACCAGTGCTGATCGGAAGACCGGTCGCGTTCGTGAGAACACCAGACGCCGGGGTTCCAAGAGCTGGGGTGACAAGGGTCGGTGAGGTGGCAAAGACGAGTGCACCAGTACCGGTTTCATCCGTGACTGCAGCAATAAGGTTGGCGCTTGATGGGGTTGCGAGGGCGGTTGCAACGCCTGCAGCAAGACCGCTCACACCTGTGCTGATCGGAAGACCGGTCGCGTTCGTGAGAACACCAGACGCCGGGGTTCCAAGAGCTGGAGTAACAAGGGTCGGTGAGGTGGCGAACACCGCTGCTCCTGTACCCGTTTCATCAGAGAGCACGCCAAGAAGCTGGGCTGAGGTGGTTGCGGCGTGTGCGGCAAGAGTGTCGGTGCTCAAGAGAACCGTGCCTGTGGCATTCGGAAGTGTGATCGTGCGATCAGCGGTGGGGTCAACAAGGGCAAGGGTGGTTTCGAAACCATCTGCAGTTGCGCCTTCGAGAACGAGCGGGCTTGCGCCGACGAGTTCTGCGCCAGAGAGGTCAGCTGCGCCGCCGATCGTTGGCGCTGTGCCGAATACGGCTACACCAGAACCGGTTTCGTTCGAAAGTACACCAGCGAGCTGCGCTGAGGTGGTTGCAGCGAACACGGAGAGGTCGTTTGTGCTGAGCGCAAACGTACCGGTGAGGTTCGGGAGGGTGTAGGTGCGCGCTGCGGTGAGGTCAGCGTTTGTGACCGTACCGGTGAATCGCGCTGCGCCACCTGCGGCGACCGCGAGGGAGAGCTGGTCTTCCGTTGCGACGGCGGTGTTTTGAGTTAATGCGCCAGTAACGGTTGAAGCACCGGTGACTGCTGCTCCGCCGGCAGTAACGGTGAGGCCGCCTGCGGTGACGGTTGCGCCACCTGCGGTGACCGTAAGACCGGTCGATGCGGTGAGTAAGCCAGCGGAGGTGATGGTTCCTCCTGCTGAGGTCGAGATGTTCGTACCGATCGAGGAGTCAGCGAGTGCTGTCCCGGTGAGACCGAGAAGCAGCGTGGCGCTGAGGCCGAGCGAGGTCGCGATTTTTACACCGCGTGTGCGCAATGCCTTAGGCATAGGTGAACGTTCGCTAAAAACGAATTAAATTATATTGCAAAAATGGAATGGAATGTGGTCGCGGGTTCAACTCATAGTTATAAAACTGGGGATAACTTCCGCGCAGTGAGCTTAATAAAAAACATCTTCGCGGAAAAATGAAAGACCGACGTTATTGTAGCAAAAATTGTGCAAGTGCGGGTGGTGCAATGTGTGGATAAGTAAAGAAATCCTCCTCCCTACCCCCTCCTTACCTTATTAGGTAAGGAGGGGGAGTTTGTAGCACCATCCTTGGTAGGAGTGAGATTCTTTTAAAAGCGTAACTTTTTCTTTTTGTCTAAAGGTTAAGGAGGAGGAGTTTTAAAAACGTAACTCCCCCTCCCCGCCCTGCGGGGAGGGGGTTGGGGGCGGGGCGATGAGAAGTCTGCGTACCTCCTGAACAATTCGTGTGTACACTCCATCAAGTGATTCATCGATATCAACGTTTGTAAAACGCATTACGGTGATCCCAAATTTTTTGAGAAAAAGAGTTCTTCGTGCGTCATACTCGCGTGCATCAGCATGGAAATGACTGTCTCCGTCAATTTCAATAACGAGTTTCACTTTGGGAATATAGAAGTCAACAATAAATGCGCCGATACCATGTTGTCTTCGAAAGGTAAGTCCAAGGAGTGATTTGTTTTTAATGCATCCCCAAAGTCTTCTTTCTGCGAGCGTTGTATTTTTTCGGAGTTCGCGGCGGGATTCTCGCGTTTCTCTCCTGTTGAAAATTTTCATAGGAGAGTTGTGTACTTTGATGAAATGAATACGTCAAGTGGATAATTGTGATCCTCCCCCCTACCCCCTCCTTGGCGCCTTGCGCCAAGGAGGGGGAGTTACGCTTTTAACTCCCCCTCCTTACCTTTAGGTAAGGAGGGGGTATGGGGAGAATTACCTAAACACAAAACTCCCCGCCTTACGGCGGGGAGTTTTGTTGTGTCGTTTCCCGAATGAGCGGGAAAGACAGATTTTTTCCTTTTCCGAAACGCCTTTCTCGCGTTTCGAATTTGGGATCTGTTCTTGCTTACGTCACGTGAAGAAGATCACCCTATCCGGGGTGGGGACAGTCCCCACCCGGTGGATTACTTCGACATCGTCTGGGTGTCCGACGGAAGCACCTTGAGGTACCTGCCGTTTGCCCAGTCTGCCGAGGAACCTGCGGTGATATCGCCGTGCACGGTTGCCGACATATCAGACCAGGTGAAGTTCCTTGCAGTGCCGCCGACCTCAGCGAGGCCTGCGCCAGCCGAAGTCAAGAGACCGGACTCAGTGCCAGGCGCTGCGCCATCGCCGTTAAGCGAGGCAGAGACGCTGTCACCTGCCACAGGCGCGCCACCGACCGTCAAACGGACGTCGTAGGTGCGCGAGGTGCCTGCTGCGACCGGCTCCTCATTGGTGAGGAGAATGTCGAGCGTACCGGCTGCGACGCCACCTGCAGACAACGCACCAGTGATGGCAGTTGAACCTGCGAGGTTTGCGGAGTCACCGACCCTGCGGAGGCTTGAGGTACCGGACGAGACGAGTGTCGGGTTCGTGGTCTTGTTGAGCGCGAGCTGGAGGTGAGAGAACGACACATCGCCAGCAGCGTCAGCGGAGACGGTGAACCGCATCACGACCTGGTTACCGGTCGCGAGCACAGTGCTCGGAAGGGCAACGAGGGTGATGGTCGGCTTGGACTTGCGGAGCACCTTGGTGCGGCCGGTTGTCGTTGCCGTGTTGTCGCCACCAGAGAGCGTGTTCGTGGTGATGAGGGTCGAGGAACCTGCGGACGTTCCGCGGATTTCGTACGAACCGACGTCACCAGCCGCAGCGCGGTCTGGGTCGACGAGTTTGACCGTGACATCTGCACCCGTGGCTGCGCCTGATGCGCCACCGACCGAGTTCAGGTTGCCCTTCACAGTCAGCACCTTCGAACCGTCCTTCGGAACGACGAAGTTCACGCCCGTGAAGTCAGCTTGGCCTGCGCCGTTTGGCGAGACTGGGCCGCCCACGAGGGTTGCACCGTCGTAGAGGGAGAGGCTCGAGACACCTGTCGGAGCGGTGACCTCAAAGCGACCCTTGGTCATCTTGAGTTCCTCGTTCGCGGCGGTGAACTTCAGCTTACCAAGCACCGAGTTGGTGGTGCCGTAGGAGCCAGTGGCGATGATGCCTGCTTCAGACTCGAGGTCATCCGGAGCGACAACAACCGAGATCGTGCCAGCGGCAGCGATCGTCTGGGTGGTGCCGAGAACCGGGAATGCTGCTGCGGTGGCGACAACTGCGTTGCCGTCAGCATCGGTCGCAGAGACCGAACCAGCTGCAGTAACTGTCCAGCGAACGTTGTCTGCCAAACCTGCGAGACCTGAGGCGAGGTTACCGGTCACTGCGAGTGTGAGTGTCTGACCGGCTGGAACCGTGAGGTTCAAGTTGTCAAACGTGATCACACCGCCCGTGCCTGCACCAGCCGAAGTTGATGGAGACTTGGTCGAGCCGAGCTGTGTCGCGCCGTTCCAGAGCTTTGCCGTCTGGATGATGGTAGCGATCGAGTTCGGACCTGCTTCAAAGCCAGCGGCGTTGAAACCAGATGCCGGGACGTCGTCGATCTGACCCTGGAGGGTCAAAGACGAGACACGGATCGCGCCTGCATCCCCTGCCTTCAAGGTGAAGGCGCCGAGGTTTGCACCCTGAGTGCCCTGGATGAATGTTTGGGCGACTCCTGATGCCGCGCCGACCGTCACGGTGTTCGCGATCATGGTGTTGGCGTTGCCGGCAATACCTGTGTTCGGAACGATGTCGGTGAGTGCGATGTAGGTGCTGTTGTCGAGATTGCGGATGTCGCTTGCAACGAACGCGTTCAAGTCAGACTTGATCGTGTTGTTCGCGAGTCCTGCCTGGTTCGCAACGTCAGCGAGGATTTTGAAGGTCCTCGACTGGCCTGCGGTCAGGTTGATCGTCTCGGTGTAGACAATCGTCTGGGTGGTATCTGAACCACCTGTTGCGACGTCTGTCGGACCGGCGACGACCGCACCTGTGGCGGTGTCGACAACCTTGATGTTCTTGACGTTCGCTGCAGCTGCGCCGGTGGTGTCAACGAGACCGTTGGCTGCGCCGAGCGCTGCACCTGTACCCGCTGCCCAAGTGATCTGGGTGCGGAGGTTGCGAATTTCAAGGTTCGACTGGGCAGCCATCGTGAAGTTATAAAGCTCCACGTTCTTGGCGTTGATGCCAACGTTCTTGGATGCCGGGCCGTTGAAGGAGATCGTCAACTGACCACCTTCGATGCGTGTACTCGAGCAGTTACCTGCGCCGAGTGCACAAGCGACAGTCGTACCGTCGTAGGTACCAACCACACCTGAGTCAACCGTCACGCCGTAGCCATACGTGGCACCGACAGCGAGAAGGTCAGTCCTCTGATCGAGGTAGGTAAGAATCGTCTCAGCTGCGCCAGAGCGCGCACCCGCGGCGATGTCTGCCCAAAGCTCGAAGGTCTTGGTGCTACCCTTTTCGATGGTCATAGGGCTGGTCAGCACGAAGGTTGCACGATCGTTCGAGTTGAAGCCGGCTGCGGTCGCAACGGTGAGACCGGCCTGAGTCAACACGAGGTTCGTGATGTTGTCCTTGCTTACTGAGCCACCGCGGAAGAGGGCGATCTTTTGGAAGGAGATGTCTTCGGCGCCACCAGCGAGGAGCTGGAATTCACCGATCTTCTGCTTCAAGCCACCTGCCTTGACGTTCGAAAGTGGGCTGGCGCCGGACTTGGTGATCGTCACCGTACCAGCGGATGCGCCGGCGATGGTGTAGGTCGGACCAGTGAGCGGTGTACCAGTGCCCGAGTTCCCACCCGACTTAAGGGAGGTGAGCTGGAGGGCGTTGTTGTTGCCTGCAACTGCGGCTGCGGCGATATCGCCAGCGATCCAGAGATTGCGAGTTTCACCCGGAGCGAGCGACAGGCCGAGGCCGCTGAACGTCGCATCGTTGGAGGACGTATTGACCGTCCTGCCGGTGGACAAACGGCTGTTGCCGTCGTACACGTAGACGTTTGCGAAATCAGCTGCGCTGCCGACACCTGTGCGGTGCACGGTGAGCGAGTCGACAGTGAGGGCGGCACCAGTGCCGTTCTTCACGTCAAACTTCAGCATGTTGACACCCATAGCGCCCTTTGGAAGGGTGCCGCCGGTTGGGCCGGATGCCATCATCACCGAGAGACCAGTGATTGTGCCGCCGCCCGTTGCGAGGCCCTTGTCCTGGTTGATCGAAGTTGCTGCAGCCATGACTGCAGAAACGTTGAAGTCGGAGACGCTCGCGATGTCTGCACCAGACGTATAGTTGGTGAAGTACGCATCTGGTACGTCATCGATCTTCTTGTTCCAATCCGCGCCGTACAGCCCGGTGGCTGCGGCTTCGGTCTTGACCCAGCGGAGTGCGCCCATCTTATCGACGGCGTACACCTTAGGATCGGTCGTGATCTTCACCATTTTTGCACCTGGCTTGTAGGTGACGTTGCCGCCGATCGGCATCGCCGCAAGCTCAGCGTCGGTGATGGTGGTAACGCCAGCGAAATCGGCGTACCAGGTCTTGTAGGTCTTTTCATTCGGGAAGACATAGCGCTTGCCGTCGCCGCCTACGTAGTAGACAGCCGGAAGCGATGCCTTGACGAGCGAACCTGACGCTGCTGCGTGCGCCGCAAGAGGCGCAACGAGCGACGAGAGGCCGATCGACCAGGCGATCGTCGCTGCAACGACTGTTGCAGAGAGCGTCTTCCTGCTCATTCTTAAAACTTCACTCATATTATGTTACCTTTTTGGATTCGCTTGCATACTTATAGAGATGCAAGCAATGTCTCGCGGAGACGATCCGATGTTTCATCGAACCTCGACTTTGAGTCTCAGCGTCTGTGGTCTAATTGGGTCTTGACGACCGCGATGGGGAAGTCCTTTTCCCAAAGCCGAAGCTCCGGAATGAGGGACAGTCCCCTGCGGGGACAGTCCCTAAAGACGGTCCCATTGCGGTTGCCAGACCCAGCAGCGTTGTCTGAACTTTTCAGGCAACAGTGTTGGGGCTGGGATTTAACAGAGGTTAGAAGGTGAGGAGGTTAGGAGGTTCTTCGTTATGAACCTCGCAACCTCCTAACCTCCTCACCTGTACTCATTTCGTCGTTGGTGTCGCCTCCGTCGTGGCCTCAACCTTCGCGTCCTTCTCCACCTCGTTCGTCAGCTGCACTACCTCTTCCATCTTAGAAAGGGCGGCTTCGTATTTCTCTTCTTTTAAGAGTTGCTTGGTTGCAGCGATCGCAGCCTTGGCTTCTGTGGTTTTTGCCGCGTTGTCTTGCGACGCAATTTTTGCCTCGGCAACTTTCAAATGCTCCTCAAACTTGGTGACGAGCACGGTTTTTGGCGCCTCCGTGTCCCCCGCCATATGCTTCTCCACAATCACTGCCATCGCTTTGATGGAGACACCATCAAGAAGATCGCGAGACGCGGTAATTACGGCAAGTGCATCTGACGGCAACGTTGCACTCGCCTTACCGAGCACGTTTTGATACACCGCAAATTTCCTTTCCATTAATTTTGCGGTCTCCACAACACCTTTCGGATCAGATGCGCGGAGCGTTTCGAGCCCAGACTCGAGTGCATTGATTTCCACACCAAACGCCACGAGAGTCTGCGGCACCAGATGCGCACGTGATGGCTGCTCAGCAAGACGCGCAACTTCATCCATACGACGGTCAGCGAACTCAGTATGAAGACGTACACGGTACTCGTCGTTCGGTGCAAGCGCGAGCTGTACACGTTCAATAGCGAGTTTCACTGTATAGGACATGCCACCCGGAACCGCGTCACGATACACCTGCGCGGACACGAGCCCGCCACCGAACAAGGTGCCGAGTGCGAGAACAAACACGCCGACCGCACGGGCGGTCATCGCCATCGCATCCACAGGCATGAAGATACCAAAAAAGTGGCGCACTGTGCTAGAGAAGTTGGATTTCATGTTGACCTCCATCGTGTTCCTCGCCTGCATCAGGAGGATCTCACGATTTTGTCGAACCCAACTCTCGTGCGGGGCGCCACCCCGACGTTCATTCTTGATGTTCTTCAGTATGTCCTTGATCTCTTGCTTGCGCATGACTGGTGGCGTCGGTGAGCGCTTTTGTTGCGCGGTGCAACAAGACCCTCACATTCGACGCGGTTTTCCCGAGTACCGCTGCGATTTCATGCGTTGTCATCTCGTCCAAAAACTTCATGATGACAACTTCGCGGTACTCATCTTTTAAGCCGCGAAGCTTTTCGAGCACCAACGTGGTGTCGAATTTCGTTTCAACCTCTCGGAGCAAGCGATCGCTTGCGGCGTCGGCCATATCGGCTGCACCCTCTTCGAGAGACACGTTGCCACGCTCGAGGGATGTTGCGCGATAGTAGTCGATAACCACAGTTCGCGCGACGCTGTAGAGCAACGCCTGAAGGTTCGGCACTTCCCTCTTTTCTTTAAGGTAATGCCACGCCTTGAGGAATGCCTCAGAGGTGAGGTCTTCCGCCTGCTCAGCGGAGGGAACTTTGAAGTAGATGAAACGGTAGATCCGCTTCACGTACTCGTCATAGAGCTCCCCGAACGCATCCGGATCCTTTTTGGTCCGAATACGGAACAGGAGGAATTTATCTTTTAAACGGCTTCGCATCGACTCAGACGTTAAAAAAGAAAAAGTGTTACACCTTCCGTGCGCACTTTAGGCTCGTTCATACTTAACGGAGTATAGGGTATTTGGGCGAAAAAGGCAAGGTTGAAGGGCTGACGACCTCCCCAACCCTGACGGGCGAGTGCAAGGAAACGATCTCTTCACTCGCCCGTCAGGGTTGGGGAGGTCGATCGTTTCACGTGAACATACCTTGCAGAAAAATGATTATTTGTCTACACTAATCTAGACAAATATAGGGACTGTCCCCTATCCCTAACAGGGACAGTCCCCATTCTCTATGAATCTCATTCGCGTCTCAGTATCTGAAGCGTCCCGCCTGTTCGGTATTTCAAGCCGGACTATTCGTCGTGCCCTTACCGACGGCGAACTGACCTATGTCGTCGTCCGCGGAAGGTATAAGATAAACTTTGAGAGCCTGGTGAAGTGGTCGCAGGTACGTCCCACCGTCCGAAACAAACTCGCAAAAGACGGTATCGGTCAGTTCGTCCAGCAGTGGAAAATTCGCAATCGTTTGTATAGTCCAAATCCCCGGTCGTTCGAGAATACATCGGAATAAAAGTTTACAAGTTTACGAGCGTACAAGTTGACAAAAAAAGCTTGTACACTCGTCCACTTGTAAGCTTGTCAACTTACCCATGCGCTATCCCCTTCTCACCAAAATCGCATTAATCACCGCGCTCGTTGCGGCTGCTTTGGTGCTGAGTATGCGCGCAGCAGCGGCAGCGATCAAAACGCCGCAAGACAAATACGTCCGCACTGCGAATTATTTTCTCAAGGCCGGAACCGATCTTCGGTATGCCGATGCTCCCCTTCTCGCAAAATACGACCTGCTCGTCTTCCCTGCCGAAGCACAGCTGTATAACCCCGGCGTGATACGAAAAATCCGCCAGCTACATCCCACCATTATCATTCTCGCGTACGTCCCCACCAAGTCCTACAACTTCGGCTGGAACGATTCTCTCCATGAAAAACTGCGTCGCGGCATCGATGATGCCTGGTGGCTGGTTGATCCTTCAGGGAACAACATTTCTGTGTGGCCGAACACCGCAGTGTTGAATGGTATCGGTCCTTGGCACAACTATCTCCCCCAATTCGTGCACGACGAAATCTGGTCCACCGGTCTTTGGGACGGCATCTTTTATGACGAATTTTCTTCGAACGCATCGTGGATGAACGGTGGCAACATCGATGCACAACGCGACGGCGGCAAGGATGATCCGACACTCCTTGACGTTGCGTGGAAACGAGGAATGATCAACCTTCTCAAAACAACGCGTGAGCTGCTTGGTAACGACGCAATCATTATCACCAACGGTGATTCTACCGACGATCTCCAGCGCGACGTGAACGGTCGGATGTTTGAATCGTTCCCTACGCCGTGGGAGGCGGGTGGCACGTGGAGTGGCGTCATGGCGAACTACCTCCGCCTGCACACACTCGTCGGACACGCGCCAGTGTTCATCGTGAACGTGAACACCGGAAACACGGGGAACGACGTCGATTATAAGAAGGTACGGTATGGCATCACGTCGACACTGCTCGGCGATGGATTTTTCAGTTTTGATTTTGGTGAGAGCGATCACGGGCAGTTGTGGCGATATGACGAGGAAGACGTACGGTTGGGACTTCCGACCGGCCCTGCAACAAACGTCGCGCTTCCGAAAGATCGTCGCCTGCGTGCTGGTGTGTGGCGACGCGATTTTCAAAATGGCATCGCACTCGTGAACTCCGCGAGCACCCCGCAAACCGTGCAGTTCAAAGAGGAATTCGAAAAAATTCACGGTTCACAAGATCCCAACATAAACGATGGTACGATCGTGAGCTCTGTAACACTCGCGCCTGCAGATGGGCTGGTGCTTATGAAGCGCGTGCAACGTCTCACGAACAGCGTATTTCCGAACGGTGGATTCGTGCGATTATTCGATAAAAGTGGTGAAAAAAAACGAAACGGATTTTTTGCATACGAAGCCCCGTTCGACGGGGCCGCGATGATCGCGATCAAAGACCTCGATGGTGACGGCGGCCAAGAAAAGGTTGTCGCGGGAAAAACGAGTATCACTATATATAAAGAAGATGGATCGCGCGCCGCGAGTTTTATGCCGTACGGACCGGACTACAACCTCGGGATCAATTTCGCACTCGGTGATCTCGACGGTGACGGCAAACAAGAGATCGTCACGGGCGCCGGCATCGGTGGCGGGCCGCGAGTACGCATTTTCAAAGCAGATGGAATGCAGGCTGGGCCGGGATTCTTCGCTTTTGATCAGAGTATGCGCGGCGGTGTGCAGGTGGCGGTCGGTGATCTGTACGGTACTGGCCGACAGATGATCATCGCTGGCGCAGGGAGGGGTGATATGCCGCGTGTGCAGGTATTTACAAAATCTGGGGAACGCGTGCAGGGTGAATTTCTTGCCTACGACTATCGCTTCCGTGGCGGTGTACGCGTTTCCGCGGGTGATCTAAACGGTGATGGCCGAGCGGAAATCGTCACTGGCGCAGGTTCTGGCGGCGGTCCGCACGTGCGCATCTGGAGTGGAGGCGGTGCGTCATGGGGAAAAGGATTTTTTGTGGGCGATCCGGGGTCGCGCGGGGGTGTGCAAATCGCAATTACCGATGCGGATAGTGACGGTAACAACGAAATCGCTGCGCTCACCACCGATGTATTCCAATTTGGTCCTACGAAATAAGGTATTCTTACGCTATGAAAAAGAATCCCACGGACAACACAAAAAAAAGCGCAAACCTGTTTGCGACATCACTTCGCATTCTTGGTACACCGATCAAAATGGTGTGCGATCCAATTGCGCAGGTGTGTTATCCCATTCTTGAGGAGCACTGGCGAGAGCACTACCGCAAGCCTTGGCCGGTGAAATATGCGCGGCGGATGCTGATTCTCGACGTCACGCTCCTCACGATCATTGCGACACTTTTCGTCACAATCATGATCTACGCTTTTGTGACGCCGCTGTTTACACCGCCGGCGCTCTTGAACATTGAAACGATCGCGCCGAGCGAACTCGTGAGTGGCAAATCGACGGAGTTTGCCATCATGTATCGAAACGATTCAGAAAAAAAATTGGGCTGTGCGGTGGTGCGACTGCACCTTCCTCCTGATACCGTGCTTGAGGAAACTCCGATTGCACCTACGGATCACAAAACAACATGTCCGGCGCCGGAGAACAAAACACGCGCAACGGTGCTCGAGAGCGATGATGCAAACGGACCGGTGCTGCTCGTGCCGATCGGTACCATGCAACCACATACGCGCGACCTCGTTCGTGTGCGCGCGCGTACGTACGGCGCGACCGGGGCGCGTAAGGTGCTCGTAAGTGAATTGTTGTATTGGGAAGAGGGGGAAATTGCGCCGCAGCGCGTGAGTGCGCGAACTGAGTGGATTATCGCGCGATCGGTCGTGGCGCTCTCCGCAATGCCACCTACAAGCGCGATCTTCCGTGGCCAACAGCATTCCGTAGCTTTCTCTTCTGTTGCAGATGCAACAGTTGGGCCACTTACGCTTCGATTGCATGTGCCCGATGATTTTGTGCTGACCAGCACGACGCCAGAACAAACGAGGCCCGGAGAATGGATCGTCGCGGCGGGCGCACCGAAGATGTTGCGCGTGCAGGGATATTTCACGGGAGCACCCGGCCCGAAACCTCCTTCCATTTTTACTGTCGACGCATTCGTGGTTGAGGGCGAGCGTGAATTACTTGTGGAATCGCTCCGTTGGAACGCCGATCCACAAACAAGCGGTTTCGCACTCACGCAAGAAGTAGTTTCGCCAGGACGAAACGCGTTGCTCCCTGGTGAAACAGTGAACGTTGCAGTGCATTATCGCAACAACGGCTCGACTCCGCTCAAAAATATGACCGTCGTTCTTGCGGCGGATCCGCGTTTCATCGAAGCAGCATCGCCTGTGAATTTACAGTGGGACAAAAAAGATACGCCCGAACTCACGGAGATCGCTCCTGGCGCGGAAGGAACGCTCATCGCACAATTCCGCATCGTGCGCGATATCACACAAAAACTGCTCAGTACAGACAAACAACCACAATTGCATCTTTCGACCACTGCAACCTTTGCGCTTGTGGGTGACCCCACGAATCCACTCACTGTTGCGACACGAACAGACGATTTTGATATTGCTTCCCGAGTAACCGTACAAGCCGCTGGCGTGTACTTCACGAAAGACGGTGAACAGCTCGGCGTCGGTCCCCTGCCACCGAAAGTCGATGCAACAACGAAGTATCGCGTGTTCCTTGATGTTGCGAATTCATCCGGTGAAGCGAACGATGTGGTGCTTGAAGCAATGCTCCCGCCGAATGTGGAGTGGACCGGTCGCTACAGCGTTGGCGCCGGGCAAGCGATCGACTGGTTGCCTGGTACAAGAACGGTGCGCTGGGTGATCGGCACACTCGCACCGTTCACGAACAGCGAGGGCGAACACCTCGGTGCGAGTTTCGAAGTTGCGCTGACGCCGGCTGCGCAAGATGCAGGAACGGTTCCGCGCCTCGCGACTGACATCACACTCCACGGAAAAGACAAGACGACAGGACTCACGCTACACGCAGAGGCTGAACCGATCACCACCGATCTTCCTTTTGATAAACGCGCGCTTGGGAAAGGTGTGGTGGAGAAATAAAAAGTAATCCTCCCCCAACCCCCTCCTTACCTTTAGGTAAGGAGGGGGGTTTTAAAGCGTAACTCCCCCTCCTCGCCCCGCGAGGAGGGGGTTGGGGGAGGAGTTCATATTTTACTGCATTGACATCGCAGTGTATTTTCCCTACGGTGTGGACGGCGCCCTGCACCGTCCGGTGCAGGGCAAGGAGGTTCTCATGCGACATGCACTTACATTGGTTCTTTTCTCAATGCTCTCATTCGCCTGCGCCGTCGGATCTCGAGGCGACAACTCGAGCACCAGCAACTCCGCAGATGCAGGCAGCGTACGCACGCACATCGATCCTAAAGAGGATCCAAACCGCATCGCTTCTCTCACCATCACGGTCAACGACACACCGACCACGGAGATCGTTCTTCCTCGCGACCAAACTGTCACACTCAGCGTCGAAGGACGAACCGCCTCGAACGGACCGACGAGCGTTGACCTGCGCAAAATCTCCTGGGAGTTCAGTAACGGAACGCTCGACATCCAAACCAACGCGAACGGCACAAAGAAGCTCACCGCTTCGAGTGATTGGTTCGATGCCGCCACGGCGGGCACGGAACCGACCGCGACTGTCACTGCGCGCTATGGCGAGCTGACGGCGAAACTGGCGACCACGAACGTGATCAACCTGACCGGCCAGTGGACCGCGCAGCTCGATCGCGGCAACACGAGAGTCCTGCTCCTCTCGCAAAACGGACGTACGGTCACCGACATGAGCACGTTCCTCTCTGGCGAAATCGCGGGCAACACGCTCGAGATCAGCAACGGCGGGTTCTCCGTGAGCGCAAAATTCGAGTCTCGCATTCATGCCATCGGTACCTACGCCGGTACCGGCGTCTCAGGACGCCTCACCTGCGACAAAAATCTCTAGAAATAGGTACTCCTCCCCAACCCCTCCTCAGCGCTTCGCGCCAAGGAGGGGCTTTTAAGTCAATAATGCTTGACAAATAGCCTATTTTATGCTATTCTATGAAGTTCTGAATAAGCCTATTTAAGGCGGACAAGCGCCTATGAAAATCGCCATGATCGGACAAAAAGGCCCTACCCCGGTGGGTGGCATCGAACGGCACGTTGAGGCGCTGTCTGTTCGACTTGGCGCAATGGGTCACAGCGTGATCATTTTTACGCGTACCTGGTTTGCCCCAGCAAAGACTCGCTACGCGAAAGGCGTGCAAGTGATCGCGGCGCCCACCGTGCGCACAAAGAGTCTGGATACGATCGTCCACACTTTCACCTCCACCATCAAGGCGATGACGCTCGGCGTCGACGTGATCCACTATCACGGTGTCGGTCCGTCGTTGCTCTCCTGGATGCCGCGCGTGTTCGCACCGCGCGTCAAAGTGGTTGCGACGTTTCACTGCATCGACCGCAAGCATCAAAAATGGGGGCTGTTCGCGCGATTCATGCTCGGTCTCGGTGAACGTGCGGCGTGTCTTTTTCCGCACGAAACGATCGCTGTGTCAAAGACGCTCGAGTCGTACTGTGAGAATCGCTACAATCGCTCTGCGCGCTACGTGCCGAACGGTGTAGATACGCAGGGTCGTAAAGGCACTGATACGCTCGAGAAATTCGATCTCGTGAAAGATGGATACATCGTGATGGTATCGCGACTGGTACGCCACAAAGGTGCGCATCATCTGATTCGCGCATACATGGAATTGTATAAGCGCGGTTTGCATCGCGGAAAAAAACTGGTGATCGTTGGTGACTCTGCGTTTACCGACAGCTACGTTGCGGAGTTGAAAAAACTCTCGGCTGGCACACCAGACATCATCTTCACCGGTTATCTGAAAGGAAAAGCGATGGAGCAAATGTACGCGGGCGCGTACGCCGTGGTGCACCCTTCAGAATTCGAGGGTCTTCCGATCACCGTGCTCGAAGGAATGTCCTACGGAAAAACCGTGCTCGCCTCTGACATTCCGGAGAACATGGAAGTGGTACGTGACCACGGAATGTACTTCCGCAACAAGAGCGTGCCGGATCTCACGCGCAAACTGCGCGCGCTGCTCGCAAATCCGGAGATCGCGCGGGAGACTGGTAAACGCGCAAAAGAATTCGTGAACGCGAATTATCACTGGGATGATGTTGCGAAGGAGACGGAAACGATTTACCTCTCGCTCGCACCAATGACCCGAAGAACGCGTGCTGCGATCTAAAAACCACTGTCATTCCGGGCTTGACCCGGAATCCAGAATAAAAAGGCCAAACGTAATTTCGTTTGGTCTTTCTGGTTTTTACGTTTCTGGATTCCGGATAGCCGCCACGCGGCGGCTTCCGGAATGACAATATGGGGGTTCTGATTGATTTGACTACCAGACTGTAATCATCTATAGTTCATTTTTGAATGGGCTGCCACACACACCACCAAACAAAAACACGAGCTTCAGCTCGCAGAAATCGAGCCGAAAGGCTCGATTTTTTTAATCTTCACTGGAGACCATACCTCGCGCGCGGGCCGTAATCGGCCCGTTTTTTCAAACCTCTCATTTTTTAAAAAGCATTTATGAAAAACAACGCACTCAAAAAACTGATCCCGCTCGTCTCCACGATGCACGACGCCACACATCGTCACTACCGCGCTGCGGGACTTGCACACGTACCGGTGCCACAAATCGTCGGCATCACCGGCGCGTGCGAAAACGTCGACACGCTGTTCCGTGTAGGCAGTCACGTAAAGGTGCCGCTGTTCTTCAGTCAGACCGGCCAACTGTCGCTTGAGCAAGCGCTGCAATTTTATCCCGGCGTGTACACCGTGATGCACAGCGGTCGCGACGAAGAGACCGAAAACAACCGCCATCTGCGACAGTTCATGCTCACTGAGGAAGAGTTCGATTGGAGTTTCGTCGGAAAACCAGACGAAAAATACGACGAAGAAAAAATATGCAAAGCGCTACTCACGAGAATCGAAGCGGTGATCAAAGCGATCTGCAACGATGTGCTGGAAAAAAATGGTGACATACTCAACGCGAACGACCGTGACGTCGAGGGTCTCCGAGAGAGTCTCACAAAACCGTTCCACCGGATCAACTACGAAGACGCGCTCGCACTGCTCCGTGTGAGTGGCTGGCCATCGCTTCGCTGGGGAACGGATCTCACCTCCGAACACGAAGCAGCAGTTGTCGATGCAATAAACGCAGGTCAATTTCCCCGACCGGTGTTCATTATGCGCTACCCGAAAGAAATAAAATTCTTCAACATGAAAGTCTCGTCCGCTGATGATCGCGTCGTGCTCTCCGCAGATCTAATCCTCCCCCACGCCGGCGAAGCGGTCGGATCTGCGGTTCGCGAACATGACGGCGCAAAACTCGAACAACGTCTGCTCGGCTCCACCATGTATCGACTGCACCTCGAACGCGGTGGCACACTCGAGGATTTCCGCTGGTACCTCGACCTCGTCGCTTCTGGCAACACGCGACCGCATGCCGGCTACGGCATCGGCAACGAGCGGGTGTTGCAGTACCTGCTCGGCGCAAACGACATCCGCGACTGCTCACTATTCAGTGTGATGGCACGACAAACGAACGATTGGCGGATAAAAAATGTTCAGGAAGAACCCGCACGAATTTTGGCAACAGCGTAAGCGTCCATGAGGCGACGATAATGCTGCTTGGGAGCGAACTCGGATTCGACCCATGCGCGTCCCGCACGCCCCATACGAGCTGCGGACGCGGGGTCGGACCAGAGCAGCTGCATCTGTTTTGCGAGATCTTCTGCATCACCTGCGGTTGCATACAACCCTGTCTCACCATCCTTCACAAGCTCCGGAAGTCCACCGATCTGACTCGCGATCACTGGTTTTCCTGCTGCGTACGCTTCAAGCACAATCAACCCGAACACTTCGTACCATATCGATGGCACCACCACGAATCTCGCGCCAGCATATTCCGCACGCAACGCATCGCCTTCCAGAAATCCCTTAAACACCACATTCGTTGCACCGAGGGTCTCGGCAAGTTTTTTCAGTTGCGCTTCTTCCGGACCTGTACCGACCACATGCACGGGAATGTGTTTCGCTTTCGCCGCTGCGTGAATCAACACCTCAACGCCTTTCTCTGGCGATAAACGACCGACGAACAACGCGTGCTCCCCTCCCTCGGTCGGTGTCCACACCGAAGCATCGATAAAATGCGGGATGTGTATGATTTTTTCTTTTTCTACTCCTTATTCCACCAGCATCGCCTGCATAAAACGACTCGGTGCAATCACGAGGTCAATCCCGTTTCGCCACAAACCAAGCGCGCCTTGCAATGACATCTCGATCGCCGCGAGTACGCTTGCGATCACCGAACCTTTCACGCACCGATGACCGACCGCGCCCCAAAATTGATGCGGCTTGGTGCGTTCACAAATCGCGCCGCCGTGAAATAACGAATAGTTCGGTGCGATCAATTTGTAATCATGCGCGGTCATCATCACCGGCAGTGACCGTTTCTTTGCCTCGACAAGAATCGACGGAGAAATTTGATGATACACATTATGCACGTGTACGATGTCCGGCTTTGTTGCATCGAGCAGCGCTCCGAACTTCCGACGCGCTTCGAATGAATACAGCATGCGACCCGCGGTCCTCAGTCCTTCCCAAGAAAAACGCACCGCATCTGTTTTTACCGGACTGACAAAAAACCATTTCCACTTGCTTGGTATATTTTTACTGTTCCGCATTGTGAACGGTACGACTTCATCGCCATGCCCCTCAAGCAATGCTTGTGCGTCAAAAAGATAACGCTCTGCGCCGCCTTTCAAAAAATAATATTTGTTTGCGAAGATGATTTTCATGCGTAAATTTTTTCGCGTCTTGCGAGGACATACACAAACGCTCCAT
>SXGT01165743.1_pt1 | contig 31096 bp, 17 predicted proteins | sample 3176221 | NCBI WGS metagenome assembly SXGT01 (sample SAMN11356862, study PRJNA531348) | freshwater metagenome | isolation source: freshwater sample F1-120 | place: China: Fuxian Lake, Yuxi | collected 2017-12-25
CGCCACTGCCCACCCCCTGGCGACCCGCGCCGCCGCCCAGGCGCTCTTCCGCGGCGGCAACGCCATCGACGCCCTGGTCGCCGCCAGCTTCACGCTCTCGGTCGTGGTGCCGCAGTCGACGGGCATCGGCGGCGGCGGTTTCGCCATCGTCGTGCCGCCGCCGCCGCTGCCCGCTGCCAGGTCGTCCGACTCCGCGCCCGCTGCGCCAGCCCAACCGCCTGAGTCGGCGCCAGGGGCCAGCGCAGCCGCAGGGCCCACCGCCTGGGACTTTCGCGAGGCGGCGCCCCTCGATGGCCAACTCGCCGACTACCTGGACGCGCAAGGCCGGCCGATCGCCGGGCGCACAACCCATCACGGCATGGCGGTGGGCACGCCTGGGCTGGTGGCGGGCTTGTGGGCGCTGCACCAGCGTTACGGCAAGCTGCCCTGGGCCGAGCTGCTGCAGCCGGCGATCGACGCCGCCGCGCGCGGCTTTGCCCTCGGCGAGGACGTCCCTGCCGCCTTCGCAGCCGAGGCAGCGCACCTCGATGAGACAGCCCGAGCTCTGCTGGCCCCCGGCGGTCGGCCGCTGCGGCCCGGCGAGGTCCTGCGCCAGCCGGCGCAAGCCGCAGCCCTGCGCGCCATCGCGGTCGGCGGCGCCGACGCCTTCTACAAGGGCGAGATCGCCGCCGACATCGTCGCGACCGTGCGCGCCCGCGGCTCGAAGCTGACCCTGCGAGACCTCGAGAGCTATCGGGTCCGCGAGCTGCCGCCGCTGCAGGGCCCAGTCTTTGGTGCACGCGCGTTGACGATGCCGCAGCCGAGCGCCGGCGGAGCCCAGCTGCTCGCCATGGCCGAGCTGCTGCAGCGTTGGGCGCCGGCGCCGACAGGGCGGGGCAAGGCCAAGGCCGGCCCGCGGCCATTCGCCGGGCCCGAGGCCCACGCCCTCGCTGAGGCGATGCGCACCAGCTTTCTGCTGCGGCTAGAGTTCTCGGGCGACGCCGAGCGACCTGCTCGCAGCCTCGACGATGTCTACCCCGCCAAGGCGCGCGTTGCGCTGGCACGCCGCTTCTCGCCACGGCGCGCCAGCGAGCCGCCGCCACCCGCCGCCGATCGCGCCGGCGAGCGTCACGACAACACCAGCCACATCAGCATCATCGACAGCGACGGCCTGGCTGTGGCCTCGACCCAGACCATCAACCTCTGGTTCGGCGCTGGAATCGTCAGCCGTCGGACGGGCATCTGGCTCAACAACGAGCTCGACGACTTCTCTTACGCCGACGGCGCCAGCAACGCCTTTGGGCTCGCCGCCAGCCGCGCCAATCGCTTCGCCCCCGGCAAGCGGCCCGTCAGCTCAATGACACCGACGGTGTTGCTCGATGCCAAGGGCCACACCGAGGCCATCGTCGGCACCCCGGGCGGCACCCGCATCCCGACGGTTGTCTTGCAAGTGCTGTACCGGCAACGGGTCCTGGGCCAGGACCTCGCAGCAGCCGTCGCTGCGCCCCGCCTGCACCACCAAGCGTCGCCGCACGAGGTCTGGCTCGAGCCCGAAGCCTCGGAGTGGGCATTTTCCTTGCAAGCCCTCGGCCACCGCACCATCGAGAAGGCGGCCTGGTGCAACGTCCAGGCCATCGTCCGCCTCAGCGACGGCCAGCGACAGGCCGTGGCCGATCCGCGCGGCGAGGGCGGGGTCATGGTCCTGCCCTGAGCGCGAGCGTTGGCGACGAAACCCTGTCCGCTGGCCGGATGCGCGCAGCGTTCTAGGCTAGAGGGCTGTGCGGCGTCGCGCGACGACGCGCCAAGCAGGCGGGTCTAGCGCTGGATCCCCGCCGCCTCTTCCAGCATCTCGAGGGTGACGGACTTCGGCCGCTCCAAGGGCATGCCGAGCGCGCGGTCCCAGATGAGCTGTGCGCAGACGCCCATGGCGCGCGAGACGCCGAAGAGGACGGTGTAGAAGTCCTGCTCCTTGACGCCGTAGTAGACCTGAAGCGCGCCCGAGTGAGCGTCGACGTTCGGCCAGGGGTTCTTGGCCTTGCCTTGCTCGAGCAGCACGTCTGGCACGATGTCGTAGAGCAGGTGGACGATGCGGACCACCGGGTGGCTGCCCATGCCCTTCTGCAGCGAGTACTCGCGCTGGGCGAAGTAGCGCGGATCGGTCTTGCGCAGCACGGCGTGGCCGTAGCCGGGGATGACGCGGCCCGACTTCAGGGTGTCCCAGGCGTACTGGCGCACCTCGGCGGGGCTCGGGTTGCTGCCGAGCTGCTGCATCAGGTCCTCGATCCACTTCATGCACTCTTGGTTGGCCAAGCCGTGCAGCGGCCCCGCGAGGCCGTGCATACCGGCCGAGACTGAGAGGTAGACGTCGGAGAGCGCCGAGCCGACCAAGTGCGCGGCGTGGGCGCTGACGTTGCCGCTCTCGTGGTCGATGTGCAGCAGCAGGTACAGGCGCATCAGGTCGTGGTAGCCGGCGTCCGTGATGCCCATCATGTGCGCGAAATTGGCGCCCCAGTCGAGGTTGGGGTCGGCGGGGATGACGCGGCCGTCGTGGAAGCTGCGACGGTAGATGAACGCAGCCACCGCTGGCAGTCGGGCGATGAGGTCCAGCGAGTCCTCAAGGGTCGGCTGCCAGTAGCCGCCTTTGGGCAGCGTGCCAGCGCCATAGCGCGCCGCGAAGGTCGAGCTGCCCTGCATCGCCGTGATCGCCATGCAGAACTGGGTCATCGGATGGGTGTCGCGTGGCAGCGCTCGCAGCACGTCGTAGATGTGGGCCGGGACCTCGGCCCGAGCTCGCAGATCGGATTCCAACTCGAGCACTTGCGCCGCTGTCGGCACTTCGCCCGTCACGAGCAGCCAGAACAGGCCGGTCGGATACGGCTCGAGGCCCGCCGCCGGGCGCGGCAGCAGCGCCTGCACCTCGGGGATGGTAAAGCCCCGGAAGCGGATGCCTTCCAGCGGATCGAGGTAGCTGGTGTCGCAGACCAGGGCCTTGAGGTCGCGCATGCCGCCGATGGTAGCGCCCACGGTGACGGGCCCGAGATCGACCTCGCCGTGGACCTTGTTGAGGGTCTTGACCCGCTCTTGCCAGCCGGGAATTTGCAGCGCCACTGCCTGTTCAAGGGTCGTCATCGCCGTCTCCACGCCGCGGCTGCGCCGACGGCTCCCCCCTGCCGTGCTGCCGGGGTGTCACGGTCTACCTGCGAGGGCCGACGCGGTCAACCACGCTCGGGCGGCGGCTGCGGAATCGTGTCGGTGCCTGGCGTGGCCTTGCTGCCCTCGGGCGCTGGCGTCGGCTCCGGCGCGCTGGGCTGCGGCGACCGGTTGGCCGCGCAACCGCTGGACGACAGGGCGCAGACCGGCAGGCCGAGCTCCTGGGCGCGCTTGTCGCGCAGGGCTCGCAGCTTGGCGAGCCGCGCCATGAGCCGTTGGTATTCACCCGCCGGCGCCGACGTGCCGTCTAGCTCGAGCTGCGCCGCGGCGGCGTCCAGATCGCCCTGCTCAAGCAGCAGCTCCGAGAAGCGTAGCCCGCCCGCCCCGCTCGCCAAGGAGCGCACGCCGGGTCGGATCTGCGGCGGCAGGGCGCCCTCTTCTGAGATGATGGCGATGAGCCCGCGAAACCGTGGCGCCGGCTCCACCAGCACGACCTTGCCGCCCTGGGTGCCGACCAGGCGCATGCCGTCTGGAGCCAACCGCAGCGCCAGCGGATCGAGCCCTGGGACGCCGAGCTCGACGTCGGATGGCACACGCTGGGCGCTCCAACCGCTGCCATCGGAGGCGGCGCGGTAGGCCACGACCTCGGCGGGACCACACCCCTTTCGGCGGCCAGCGACCAAGATGCCCCGGCTGTCGCGCATCCACGCCAGACCCACCGCGCCGCGCGGGACAGGCTCACGGTCGATCCGGGCCTGCGTCGCGTCGCCGAAGCGGCCCTGCAGGTGCAAGCCATCCTTCAGCTCGGCCCGCCAGCGCGTATTGGGCGCGATCGCCGCCTTGCGCAGCGGCCCGGCCAGCGTCGGCGGGCCGGCGAGCGCCTCCGCCGTCGCCTCGCGGCCAGCCGCGCCCGGCGCAAGGGCCCGCACGCGAAAGCGCCGCAGTTGCTCAAAAGCGAGGCAGCCGCCGGACTCGCTCGCTCGACCGACAGTGACCGCCGCCCCGAGCTCCTTGCCGCCTGCGCCGGCCTCGACGTGTGCGACCGCCTCGCCGGCATCCAGCAGCAAAGCGCCGACTTCCCGGGCCTTGGCCGTCTGGACATCGATGGCGATCACCCGCAGCCTGGGCGCCTCGCCGACCACCGCATAGAGCAGGGTGCCGTCGCCGTTGAAGCAAAATCCATGCACGGGCGCGCCCTCAAAAAGCCGGCTGCGCTCGAGCGTGAAGGCATCGACGATGCGGATCGCTTGGCCATCGCTGGTAGCGACCTGAACCCGGTATGGCGCGTTGCCGACCAGCCGCTCGAAGTCGCTGGCCGTCGGTCGTCGCGCCTGCACACGGTTGCCGCGGGCATCGAGGCGGTGCAGCCCGCGCCAGTCCGACTGCGCTGCCGCGCCAGTAGAGGCGGGCGCCGGCGCTGGAGGGCGAGCGCCGGGCGTCGCCAGCGTCGGTTCGGCGGCCACGAACTGGAGCAGCAAGCCGAGCGCGACCGCGTAGAGCGGCCTCGTGACGGGCGCGCGCTTCTTGAAGCGGGTGAGGTCACGCCGCCGAACATGGGCAAAGGTGGCGCTGCTCGGCTCCACCTGCTTGCAGACTGGGTTCATCGGGCGCGGGGCTCCAGAATCCCTGGCGAGGCACCGACGAAGCGCCCGGCGGGTGGGCGCGTTATCGGCGACCGCGGCCTCAAGGGGCAGACGGGTAGGGGCTCTTGGGCAAGCTCGGCTTGGGCGCGAAGCTTGGCGCCGGGCCGGCCGCCGCCGGAGCCTGCACTTGCACCGGCAGCGACGTCAGGTGGACGGCGTAGGCGTAGCTGACCCACTGCCACGCGCTGAGCTGCTTGGACTGGAACGAGTCGATCGTCAGACCTGGGGCGTAGATGCGCCACAACCGCAGGCGCAGCTGCCCCGGCGGCACCGGCGAGAAGCCGCCGAGGCTCTGGAAGTCCGGGAGCACCACCTCCTCGACGTCGCCGCGACTGAACACCTCCCAGTGCGTCTTGTAGTCCGGGCCGGCGATGCGGAGCATGTTGAGGGTTGGGGTGACGCCGCCTGCGCTGTGCCAGTCCACCACCTTGCCGAGCGGCGCGCCCCAGGCCGGCTTGTCAAAGACCGGCAGCTCCAGGAAGGGCCCAAGCGGCAGCGCCGGCGTACCCATCGCTAGCACGCCCCCCTCGACCGCGACCACGGCGCGCAGGTCCGACTTGACGTCTGGCGTCTTGAAGGCCTGCACCACTCCGTCGAAGCCGACGCGCACCAACGTCCCAGCGCCGCCGGCCGCCAGCAAGCCGGTCTCGGTGGGCGCGACGGCAAAGAGCGGCTGGAAGGTGCCGCTCGACAGCGCCGTGGCCTTGCCCGCCACGACGTGCAGCAGCATGCCGTGATCGCCGCCGACCCAGAAGTCCTCCTTCGAGACGCCGAACGCACCGTGCAGCGCCCCTGGCTTGCTGACCGCCACGAGCTGCCAGCTGAGCAAGCCGCCGCTCGGCTGTGCAAGCGCCAGCATGGCGTCGTCGCCCATCGCGATCAGCGTCCCGTCGCCGAGGCGCTGCAGCGCGCGCAGGCGCGGGCTCGGCGGCGCCGGCGGCCAGATTGAGGTGGGCAGCGTCGGCTGCGCCATCGGCGAGCTGCTGATCTCAAAGCCTTGCGCCGTGCGGTGCCAGATGCGATTGCCGCCGTCGGCGATCCAGAGATCGTGCTCATGCAGGCCGGCGATGTCGACGATGGTGTCGACGCCCTCTGGCACGGTCGGCACGCCCAACGTCAATGGCCCAATCGCCGCCTGCCAGCCGGCGACCGGGTCGCGCCGCAGCCAAGTACCCTGCGCCCCGCCGGCGAAGCCGACGCCGCTGCCGAGCGGGTCGAGCCAGACGGCGCCGAGGTCACGCGTCGTCGGCGAGCCCTGCTGCGTCAGCGAGGTGCCGCCCCAGACGTAGATTCCGCCGCGATCGCCGACGGCGATGACCTGCTTGCCGTCGGTGGCCACGGCGCGAATCGGCGAGCCGAGCGCGCTGCCCTGCTCGGGCGCCGCCGCTCCGGTCGGCCAGAACGCCACAAAGTCGGAGACCTGCGGCTCAAGCTCCTCGGCGATGGCGATCGTCAGCGGTGAGTCGCCGCCCGGCTGCGACAGGCCGGCGTAGAACGTGTAGCGAATGTCGGCGTTGTCGCCCGAGAAGCCGCTGGGCTGGCGCGTGAGTCGCAGCCGGTCGGTGTGGAGGCGCGTCAGGACGTTGCCGGCAGGGAGATAGCCTGCGGCGCCGAGGTCAAGCACCGCGGTGACAAAGCGCTCGTCGCCCTTGACGTCGTCGCCCATCGGCAGGCCCTGCAGGTGCAGATCGATCGTCCGTGTCATCGGCGTGTCGATAACCACCTTGACGCCAGCCGTCGTCTGCCCGGGCCCCACCGTCACGCTGCGCGTGATGCCCATGGCGAGCGGCACGAAACCGTCGTTGCTCGCGCTGTTGTTGGAAGAGCCGCTACTGAGCTTGCCCTTCGGCAGGTAGCCGACGGTGCAGGCGACCGCGATGTCGCCGAGGCGCGACTCGATGCGGAAGGTGCCGTCCGGCGCGGCGTTAGACTTGGCGCCGGGGTCGGGGTTGCCGCCAAAGAGCCCCGGCATCGACGTGCGGCAGCGCGTCTGCGCCTCGCCGGCCAGGGGCATACAGCGCAAGCGTGGCCCGCCCTCAGTGCCAAATCCAGCGACACGACAGCCAAAACCCTTCGGGCATGCCGGCGCGCCGCCGCCACAGGGCGCGCTGCAGACTCGGGGCAAGGTCGCGGTCGCCGCATCAGATAACTCGACGTCCTGCATCGAGAATCCAGCCAAGGGGTCGCGCAGCCACTCGCACGTTAGATCGCCGGGGCATGCGAAGTCACTGTCGCAGGGCAAGCAGTTGCCGCCGACGGTGAGAGCGCCGGCGCAACCGCCGAGCGGTACGTTAGCGTACTTTGAGCCGTTGAGGACCACGCCCTCGATGGCGCCATCCGGGAAGGGATCTGGCGCCTCGGGTTCGCCCTCGCCCTGACCGGCGCCGACGTCCGGCGGTGGCGTGACGAACTGCGTCAGGCGAAACGTCAGATGCCGGCTGTCGACCGCCACCATCGAGGCCGCCGTGTACCCCTGGCGCGCCACCGAGACCTGGAGCGGCCCGTGCAGGTCGAGCTCGCTCAGCGTCGCCTGGCCGCGAGAGTCGGTGAGGGCCGTGCGCGTCGGCTTGCCAGGCTGCTCCACCACGACCAAGACGCCCTCAATCGGCCCCTTGTCGAGGTTGGCGCGCCGGACCGTAATGTCGAGAGCGCCGGCGATGGGCCCGCCCCAGCTGCCAGCGTGGCCTGCCTGCGGGTCGTAGTAAGTGAAGCCCGAAGCCAACGTCCACGACACCGCCGGCGCCGTGCTGCCGGGCAGGGTGGCGGCGCCCGCGGCCAAGAGGAACCAGCCCTCGACACCGACGGTGCCGACCTCGCCCGCCGGTGTCCGGGCCAGCACCAAGCCGGGGTGAATGTGCTGCAGGTCCTTCGCCTCGCTGTTGCCGAAGAAGAGCCGGTCCAGCCGGTCTAGCCCGGCGCCGACGACCTTGACCAACGTGTTGCCAGCCCGGGAGCCAGACGCCGGGAGCACCGCCGCCAAGGCCGGTGCGCCGCCATAGAACACTGCCCCCGCCAAGCTCGACGTCCCCGTGGGGAAGGTCGCGGTCACCAGCGCCGGCCCCGGACTGCCCGGCGGCGCATGGGCCGTGAACATCAAGATCTGGGCGCCGTCCTTGCCCTGAATCGGCGCGCCACCGCTGAGGCCGCTGGCAAAGAGGGCCCCAACCCGGACGCCGATCGGCGCGCTGTCTGCAGGTCCGACGCTGCCGGGATCGACGTGGAGGGTCAGCAGGGTGCCGCCAGCGGCGTCCAGCGCCCCCGGCGTCACGGCGATCAGACGCGGTAGCGCCGCGCTGCGCTTCAACCCACCCGCCAGAAAGGCCTCCTGGTTGCCCGCCTTGACCAAGATGCCCTGCGCCAAAGGCGTCCAAGGCTTGTTGAGCGCGGGCACCCGAACCCGCAGCGTCGCCCCAGGCTGCGGGCCGCTCCAGGTTCCGACGTCGCTGTCGATCAGCGGCACCACCGCATTGCCGACGCGCACTTCGATCGCCGGGCCCTGCGCCGCCGCGATGGGGCCCACCAGGTGCAGATCGACGTCTGCCGACTCATTGGCCGCGACGACCGCCGGCGTCACCGCGACGATCTCGTTCTTCTGCGACTTTCCCGTGGTCGGGTTGACGAACGAGGCGTAGGTCACCGCCTTGGCTTTGGTCACCGACGCCCCTGGTCTGCTGTAGCGCAGATCGAACGTCGCGCCGCCGGCCTGGGCCGGCAACTGGACGTCAATCCAGCTGCCGTCAGCTGCCGACGCGACCACTTGCACGAGCGTCGACGCTGCGCCAGCGACCAGTGACACCACGGCGCCGTCGCCGAGCAATCCAGCGCCCTGGGCCCGCACCTTGAGGCCGCTCAACGGCACGACCGCCGGCGCGACGCCGTCGATGCGCGGCGCCTCAGTGTAAAAGAAGGCCTTGCTCAGCGTCGCGGCGCCGTCGCTACCGACAGCGTGGACGTCTACCCGCCCAGCGACGCCCGGCGGTGTGTGCAGCGTCGCGGCGTGCTCATCGTGCACCAGCGCTGTGACCGCCAAGCGATCGCCGAACACGAACTGCGTATCGTCCGAGAAGCCAAAACCCTCCACGGTGACCAGCGCGCCGCCCGCGACGTCGCCCTGGCCGGGCGTCACGGCGGTCAATGCCATGGTCGCCTTGTACCGGTAGGCCGCCTGCAGCGTAACCTCGACGGCGTCGCCCTTGGCCGTGAGCGCCTGCAGCGTCACGTCGACAAAGCCGGCCGTCCGCGGCGGCGCGACGGCGCGCACGGTCCAGTCGTCGAGCGTCTCGGTCTCTACCGCCGCAGACTCGCCGAAGTAGGCGGTGACGACCTGCCCAAGACCCTTGCCCGTGATAAGCACCTCAGTCATGCCGCTGGTTGGCCCCTCCGCCGGCGTCACCGCCTCGATGACCATGCCGAGGGCCTCCGCGGTCGGCTCTGGCGCCCCGTCCTCATTGGCGTCCTGCGCCGCGATGGGTCCCTCGCCGAGGCCCGTCGCGCCCTCGCTGTCTGGTCCCAATGCGGGCTCGCCAGCGTCGGCGCCTTCGGTCGCGCCATCCCCCGCCGCGTCAGCGCCGACGTCCGCTGGCGAGGCGTCGAACGCGTCAGACGCGCCGGTCGTCGCTGCGCCATCGTCGGAGCCTTCGCCACAGCCGCCTAGGCCGGCGCTGAGCCCGGCCAGCACGACCAGCCACGGCGCGACCTTCCGCAGCGCGGCGCGCTCGCCGGCCGCCACGGGCCGACGCGCTCCGGCCAGGCACCCGAAGACTCGACGCGCTGCCTGAGACACGTTGCCTCCCGACCGCCCCGCGGCCCCGCTCCTGCTACCCTAGCAGACTCCCGGCACACTGCGAAGGCCAATCCCGAGCTCAGCGGGCACGCCGAGCGCCCCACGGTTCATCACTTGCACTCCTTCACCGGATCGGTCTCTAAGGGGCTTTCCCTCTGCCCTGCAGTGCGCTAGCGTTCCACCGTCGCGCCACCTGTCAGCGCCGTGGGATACCCTCGGTTGGCGGCTTCTGCGACTGTCCGTGCGAGGCGAGTGCCGGTGATCAGGCAGGCGCCCCACGTGGGAGAGAGCATCATGGAGAAGGCGATGGTTGACTTGGTTTTGGGACTCCGCAATCGCGCAGCCGCCGGCGCCACAAGCGCGTCCCAAGCGAGCGGTGGATCGACAAGCGTGGCACGCTACAAGGGCTTGGCCCTCGCTCTGGCCCTCGCTTGCGCCGGCGTCACGACCCTCTCGACGGCCCCGGCGAGCGCCGATCACCGGCCCTTCATGCGACGGCTCTCCTTGGGCGCCGGGGTTGGCTACCAGGCCTTTTCAGAAGACAGCGGCCTCGGCAATGGCAACCAGCCCGACGAAGTGCCGCAGGCCGGGCCCTCGTTTGGCCTCCGCCTCTCGATGCCCGTCCTTGAGCAGTTGGGCCTCGACGCCGAGGCGATGTTCACGCCCACCAGCCTGCCGTCCACACCCGTCCGCAAGGACGCCGCCGGCAACGACTTCTCGGCGACGGACGAGGGCAGCGGCATGGTGATCGGCGTCCGCTTGCTCGCTCGCTGGGATATCGTGCATCTGGGCGACATCACTCCATTTTTCAGCGCCGGCTTCGGCCAGGCCATCTTGATCGCCGACAAGTTCTTCACCGGAACCAAGGTCGCCTCGGTGAAGTCGCCCGACGTCGACAACACCTACTTGATCGGCGTCGGCGCCAGCTACGACATCGGCTATCGCGGCAGCGCTCGCATCGACGCCCGCTGGGTCGGCGGCGACGTGCGCCCGGGTATGAGCGGCATGGCCAATGGCTTCGAGGTGCTGCTCGGAATGTCTTGGGCCCTCGGTGGTCCGGCCGAAGACAAGGACCAAGACGGCGTACCGGACGAGACCGACCAGTGCGTCGACAAGGCCGAGGACAAGGACGGCTTCGAGGACAACGACGGCTGCCCAGAGCTCGACAACGACGATGACGGCGTGATCGACGCCGCCGACAAGTGCCAGGGCGAGCTCGAGGACAAGGACGGCTTCCAGGACGACGACGGCTGCCCCGACCTCGACAACGACGGCGACAGCATCAACGACAAGCAAGACAAGTGCCCGGACAAGTCGGAAGACAAGGACGGCTTCCAGGACGACGACGGCTGCCCCGAACTCGACAACGACGGCGATGGCATCGCCGACAAGCAGGACAAATGCGCCGACAAGGCCGAGGACAAGGACGGCTTCGAAGACAGCGACGGCTGCCCTGACCGCGACAATGACGGTGACGGCTTCCCCGACGGCAAGGATAAGTGTCCGACCGAGCCAGAGACGCCGAACGGCGTTGACGACGGCGACGGCTGCCCCGACGCGATGGCCGCCGAGTACGCGCCGCTCTTCGAGGGTGCCCTCAAGGGCCTGAAGTGGAAGGGCGACGCCCTCGACAAGAAGTCCAGCAAGGTCCTTGAGAAGTACGTCGAGCTCATGCTGACCTACGACTCGGTAAAGATCTCCGTCGAGATCCACACCGCCGGCAAGGCCGCAGACGTCGAGAAGGAGCTGGCGGAGAAGCGAGGCGCCACGATTCGGGCCCACTTCGTCGACTCCGCCATCGACGGCAGCCGCATCGTCGTCATCCCGACCGGCGCCGACAAGCCGATCTCGCAGGCCACCGGCAAGAAGGCCTGGGCTGAGAACGAGCGCGTCGAGATTCGCATCGCCACGCCGAGCGCCGGCAAGTAGCGCCCAGCCGTACCGGCGGCGGCTCACACCGAGCAGCGCACTACCCGCCCCGGCGACCGCGCACACCCTCCGACGGCGGGCTCGCAGGGGCCTCAGTTCGCGTGCAGCGGTCGCTTGCCCGCGGGCGGCGACGGGTCATGCGGAGCAGCGGCAAGCGCGCCGCGGCGTCGACACGCAGCCCGCAGTGGCTTGCCCTCAGCGGCTTGCCCTCAGCGGCATGCCCTCAGCGGCCTGCCCTCAGCGGCCTGCCCTCAGCGGCATGCCCTCAGCGGCCTGCCCTCAGCGGCCTGCCCTCAGCGGCCTGCTCGCCGCGCCGACGCCGCGAACCCACCCGCACCGCGCGCCGCTGGGGCGAGGCAGCGCGCCATCTGGTGAAGGCCGACGGCCGCGCCGCCCAGCAGGCCGCCCAGCACAGTCCGAGGTCGAATACCTCGTCGAACGCGCCGCCGGGCCGCGCCTGCATGCCAACCGCGACCGGCGATCGCGGTAGCCATGCCTCAGCCAGGAATTGGCCGAAATAGACCACCGCCAAGGTCGCCAACGCCAGGCGCGACAGTGGCACCCACTTCCCCGTCAGCCGCCAGAGGCCGGGCGCGCCAGCCGCCAGCCCGACCACGATGAGCATGAACAAGACCTGCGCCAGCACGCCGAACGCCGAATTGTGCAGCGCCTCTGCCGAGGCCAAGTCGACGTTGGCCGGGCCACTGTTGGGCGCAAGCCACTCCAGGTAGACTATCAAGTAGCTGGTCTCTTCCAGCACCATGACGACGCAGAAGCCCAACAGCGCCCAAACCCGCGTCGCCTGCGGCCTCGGCGCCGCTCGCGTCAGCCTGGCGAGGCGCACACCGAGCAGCAGCCAGGCGACGTGGGTCAGGTGCTCGGCCACCTGCTCTTTGGCAAAGAGGATCTGCCAGACCTCGGCATCGACGAGGTAGAGGGCCACGGCCACGGCCATGCCGCCAATGGGCGCGAGGTCGCCAATCACCGCAGCCATGTCTCGCCGCGTCGCGGGCGTCGATGGCGCAGCCGCTGCGGCCGGCGGTGCAACGCCTCGCGGCGTCACTTAGCGAATCCAGACCTTGACGTGCGAGAAGGCCCACGACTCATCCGACTGGTCCTGGTCGATGCCGGTGCGGAATTCCAGGGTCAGCGACTCGCTGTTGTGCTGCACCGCACCGGTCGCGTTCTCCAGCTGCCAGTAGCCGTTGGGACCGTTGCCGTTGTTGCCCCAGGGCGCCGGCGTAATCGTCGCCGAGACCCAGCCGTTGCCCGAGCCGACCTGCGGGTAGTTCTTCTGCGCCGACCACTTCATGCCGCCGTCCACCCACATCTGCGCGCCATTGCCCTCGTTGTCCCAAGAGTCGATCGCGTAGTAGCGGCCAAAGATGCGGGCCTCGGTGTGGGGCACCTTCAAGAGATCGAGGACCTTCTTGCTGACCGGGCCGGTACCCCACGTGCCGTGCACGCGCGTACACGTACCGGCGACCTGTGCGTCGGTCTCCTTGCCGTCGTTCCACCCGTCGGGGAAGCCCTCGCCGCAAGCGACGCCGGACTCGTCGGTGATGAGCGTCCAGCCGCCGCCGCCCGTCTCCATGTCGCAGGTGACCTCGACCGGCGATCCCGCGTTGGTGACCCAGTACTTGCCGCTCTTGGTGTTCGGCACCTTCGTCTGCAGCTCCTTGCAGCTGCTGACAGGGTTCTCCTTGCTGCCAGGGATGGTCAGGAACACCACCGCCCAGTTCTTGCCGTTGCACACGTGGAGCGCCTTCTCGGCGCTGTTGGCGTAGGTCGCGCCAAACGTGGTGGCGTTGCAAGGCACCGGCGGCTTGTCGTCGACGTGGAAGAGCAACGCGCCGGCGGCCTTGATCTTCTGCGCCGAGACGACGCCCGCCGTCACCGACCAGCTCGCGATGGCGCCGTCGATCTTGTTGGTCAGGTCACAGATGGCGTCATTGCCCGGCGCCTGCTTGACGCAGAACGCGCTGTCCGTCGCGACCAGCGTCCAGTCGCCGACCGGGCTCTTGCCGATCCAGTCGCTGAGATCGCCTGTCTTCGGTGGCAGCTTGTCGCTCCAGGTCTGCGTCAGCGCCTTGGCGTCTTTGCCGCCGCACGGGTCGCAGAGCACGATCCCAACCTTCTTATCGTCGGGCGGCAGCAAACGCAGGCGCAACGTCGAGAGGTCGGTGTTGCTCACCTTGACGCCAATGGTGATCGACTTCGCCTTGCCCCAGTCCAGCACCTTGAGGGTGCTGGTCGCGTCCGAGCCCGTGTTGTCTGGGATGCCCGTGTCGCCGACGCTGGCGATGGACTCGTCGAATTCCGTGCTCAACATGCCGCCGGAGACGTCATCGAGCCCGTCGGCCGGCAAGGCCCCCGACACCTTGGCGCACTGCAGGCTGCCGTCGCTCGCGATGCCAGTGACGGACTCCCCGGGCTTGCAGGTGCCCTGCGGGAGCTTGAGGCCGGTGAGCTTGCTGCCGTCGCCGACGAACGCGGTCGCCGTCACCGTCGCTGCGACGACGCCTCCGCTGAAGACGCCGTTCTTGGCCTTGACGCTGTGGCTGCCGAAGTCGGTGTCGGCGTCGAACTTGAGCTCAGCGACGCTGACACAGCCAGTGCACTCGAGGTCGAGCGCGGCGCCGCCCTTGACCGAAGACCCAGCGTAGTTGAAGCCCACCTTTGCGGCCGCGATGCTGCCATTGGCGATGGCGTCGGCGCCGATGCAGCCCGTGCACGATACCTGAGCCGCTGTGGCCGCATGCAGGGCGAAGGGCGCAGACGCGAGCGCGATCGCCGGCAGCGGCGGCTCCTTGCCGACCTGTAGCTGCAGGTGCGGGTCGGCGGCGACCGCGAGCTTGGCCGCAGCGGTGGCGTCCATTGGGACCATCAACGCGAAGCGGCCTCCGACAACCTTGACATTGACCGGCCCGCTCTTGCCAAGGACCGCGCCCGAGATGCCGTCGTCCAGCCAGTTTAGCGTCAAGTCGTAGTCGCCATCGGCGACTGGGATTCCGCTCCCCGACAGCACGCCTTCGATGTGCAGCCGCGCGGGTATCGCCGCCGTCACCGGCTGCGCCATCAACGCGGTCCACCCTAGCCACGCCGCGACTGCGCCCAGCCAGCGCATGTGACGGCCCCCATCGACTCGACGAACGACTCCGCGCAGCATTTCGCCTCCACCCCATCGAACGCATGCAAGGCGTCCCACAGGTAAGGTAGCACCTGTGCGCGACCAGCACCAGGGATTCGGGGCTGGCTAGACTGGCTGTTTGCGCCTGTCGTGTCGATTTCTCGACCCGCCGATCGCGCGCGCCGGCCTCGGGTTCGTCGGCGCGGCCTTGGACCGGGGCCTCGATGCGCCCTAGGCGACGGCGATGACCGCCGCGCCCGAGGCTGCCAGCGCCGATCCGAGCCAGCGCCGCCGGCTCACGGTCTCGCCCAGCCAGAAGCGGGCGCCCAGGAGCATGAAGACCACCGCCAATTGGTTCAGCACCGCCGCGACCGAGGCGTGCGTGTACTTGATGCCGCCGAGCCATAGGATCATCGCCGCCCAGGTCCCCAGCACCGCCGGCGGGCCGATGGTGCGCCACGCCTCAGCGCTGATCAGGACGCGAAAGGCGGCGCGTCCCTGCGGCACGGCGCACAACACAGCGGCCTGCGCCAGCAAGCCGACCCATAGTCGCACCGCGGTGGCGGCCAGCAGCCCAGTGCGGCCGAGCGCAGGCTTGGCCAGCACCACCGCCAGCGCGACGACGACGATGGAGCCGATGCCGAGCCACACGCCACCTCGCACGGGGGCGTCGCGCGGCGTCTGCCAAGTGGCCAACACCAAGCCGATCACCACGAGGCCAGCGCCGAGGCCGAATTCAGGCGGCAGGGGCTCACCGAGCACAAAGACCGCGGCCAGCACGACGGTGGGGGCGTACACGCAGTCGAACAGCGCCATCCAACCGGCGCCAAGGCGCGCCAGGGCGCCGAGGAAGAGCCAGTCGCCAATGGCGATGCCGAGGACTCCCGAGCACGCCAGGATGGCGAGGTCCTGTCCGGTGATCGACGTCAGACCGTCCCAGCCGACGAATGCAAGCGTTGGCACCATCAGCAGAGAGCCGATGACGTTCTTCAGCAGGTTGGTCGCGCCAGCGCCGGCCTTGACGCCGCGCCGCATCAGCAGCACCGACGCCGCCCAGATGATGGCGGTCCCCACCGCCATCGCCATACCCAGCGCGTGGTTCGCTTCGGTCGCAGCGCCTGGGGTCATCGCCATCGCATCGCCGCCGTTGCCAGATCGCGCCGTGGCCGACCTGCGAGCGCGCGCACCCGCGGCCGCAGGCAGTGCAGCCCGGCGACGCCTGCCTACGTCAAAGCGCAGGCGAGGGCAAACAAATGGCCCGGACCTGCGCACAGCGCCGGCGACGGCTAGGCCACGGCTGCCGAGGCGCTCGGTTGACGCGCCCCCCTCAGCTTGCGACCATCCCCGCCGCGCAGCGCGAGCTCTGCCGGTCCAAACGGACTCAGGACCCTCGCCTTCGCCGGATCACTACACTCGACCCACCCTCCGACGCCAGGAGCCGACATGTCGACCCCGAAGTTCTGCAGCGCCTGCGGTGCCTCCCTCGCTGAGGCCGCCCGCTTCTGCGCCGGCTGTGGCGCCCAAGTCGGCGAAACAGCGTCGCCGGCCGCAGCGCCAGCCGCGCAAGAGCCCGCCCGCGACCGCCCAAGCGCCCCTAGCCTCGACATCGTGCCAGCGGCGAGCGCCCCTGCGGCGGCCAAGGCTACCGTCTCAGCCCCAGCTGTCGCCGCCAAGCGTCCAGCGGCGCAGTCCAGGCTCGCCGCGCTGGCCTCCAGCGATGACGACGACGCCGACGACGACGACACGGCGGCGGCCCTAGACGACGCGCTGCCCCGGCCCGAGGCGTCGAGGGAGCAGAGCGGCGAGAAGAAGCCACTGCCCGTTGGCCTCATCGCTATGGGCAGCTTCATCGGCGTCATCGCCATCGGCGCCATCGTCATCGCGAGCGACGACGAGCTCAACGCCAGATTCCGCTGCAACATCCTCGGCAAGCGCGACGCTTGCATCACCGAGGAAGACCGGATGTTCGAAATTGAGCAGCAGACCAAAAAGGAGGAGATCGAGTTGATGACCCACCACTACGGCGGGTTCGACCTCAGCTTTACCCCAGCGAACGAGGTGTCCTTCACCATCCGTCAGCACCGCTACGAGGAAGATCGTGCGGACTTCGTCAAGCGCATCCGCGAGGGTGGTCCCGACAAGCGCGTCCGTAAGAGCACCAAGGCCGGTGTGTACGCCGAGAAGAAGCAGCCGGACGGCATCATCAAGGGCACCGTCGCTTTCACCGGCGACAACCCGGCGCAGGTCACGTACCAGCCGCAGCCGAGCAAGACCATCGTCTTGCCGCTCGCGCTGCCCGAGCTGCCGCTGTTGGAGCGCGAGCAGGTCGATGGCAACGGCAAGCGCCTGACGCTCGAAGACATCGCCGCCATCGAGAAGGCCAAGGAAAACCCCAAGAAAGACGCTGATGGCCGCCTCGTCAAGTCGCCGAAGCTCGAAATCAAGACCCTCGCGCTCTCGACCTGGGCCTACGAGATCGAGTTGACCGCGCCGGGCTACAAGCCGCGCAAGGTGCTCTTCTACGAGGCCCCAGCGCCGCCCGATGTCGACCTCAAGAAGATGGAGGCCGAAGGGTTCGCTTCACGCGCCTTCAAGCGCAAGCCTGACGGTCGCTTCATCATTGACAACGCGGCCTTCGATCTGCTGCCGGAGCCGCGGACGCTCTGGACGCGCTACATCCAGGCGCAGAAGGAGATCCACTGCATGAAGCTCTCGGCCGAGTACAAGGGCAAGACGCCCGAGGCGCAGAAGGCGGCAGAGGAGCTGATGTGGGAGCAGAAGGCCTTCACCAAAGAGATCATGGAGATCGCCCAGCAAAACGACGCCGATCCGGAGTGGATGAAGTACCGCGACGAGCAATTCAAGGGCTACGTCTGCCCGAAGCTCATGCCCTAGAGTCCCTCCCAGCGTCTCGGCGACGCCAGCACGCACTGCGTGGCGTCCGCGTGCACACCACATCGGACCCGGCATCTTGTCGCTGGCACCTCGACGATCGCGCCGAGCGCATCGCGATCTGTCGCGCTGGTGGTGGCGCTGGGGCGCGCCATGGTGCCTATTCCTTGCCAAGGCTTCTTGAGCGGGTAGCCTGAGGAGGTGTGCGCACCCTCCCAGCCTCGCCTCCACGCCCGCCTGGCCTCGCCACCGCGCCTTGACGTGCAGCATTACCCGCTAGAACGCCTCGCCTGGATGCGTCTCGCCGCGGCGCTCGCGCTGCTGCTCACCACGCCGGCCGCGGTCTGTGGCGCCACGAGCGCCTCGCCAGCCGATGGCGCACCAGGCCACGCTGGCGCCGCCGGGGCCACCAGCGAGCCGGCCGGCGACGAGGAAGAGGTGAGCGGGCAGAATGGAACCGCCGACGACGCTGAGGCCGACGACGCCGGCGGCGTGGCGCCAGACGCCGTCGAGGTCGCGACGCCACCGCGACCGGGCGACGATGGGCGCGTCGATCTCAGCAGCGCCACCGCCCGCTGGCCGACTCTGCTGCCTGCCCTCGACGCCTACCGCCGACGCAAGTTCGCCGCGGCCCATGCCGCCGCAGCGCCGCTCATGGACTCGACCGACCGTGAGCTCCGGGCAGCCGCGGGCTGGATCGCAGCCCAAGCCGCCAGCCGTCTCGGCGATCGCGCCGCGGCGGAGCAGGCTTGGCGACAACTGGAGCGCTCCGGTGCCCTCGCCGATCGCGCGCGTATCGAGCTGGCTCGCTTCGCCGAAGCACGAGGCGATCCCGGCCGTGCCATCGCGCTGCTGGCCGCCGTCGGCGCTGAGCACCTCGAGATCGACGAGGTACGCTTGCGCCGGCTGGCGCTGCACCTCGATCGCGGTGAGCTGACCGAGGCCCGCCGCGTCCATGAGATGTTGCTATCTGACCGACTCCCCGCCGCGTTGCGGCCGCAGTGGGAGCTCCTGCACGGTGATCTGGAGCGACGCAGCGGTCAGCGCAGCCTCGCCATCGGCGCCTATCTGCGGGCGGCGCGCGCCGGCGGCGACGTGGTACGCGACGCCGCGCTCGAACGCCTGGCCGCGCTTGGCGCCGCGCCGACGCCGCTTCAGCGCGTCGAGCTCCTGCTCAACCACCCCCTGCTGCGTGACGGACGACCCCGGCACGGCCAGACGGCGCAGGTTCGGCGGGCCCGCATCCGCGCGGTGGAGGCGGCGGCGTCCTTGTCACCCGGGTTGCTTGAGTACGCCCAAGGCGTCATCGCCAGCGCCGGCCGCGAGGGCCGCGGTGATGCGTTGACGCTGCTTGCCCGCGCCGCCGTCGCCGCCCAAGATGACGACGTCGCGGCGATGGCGCTCTACCGCCGCGGCGATCTCTTGGGCACAATGGAGCGCGACGCCGAGGCGGCGGTAGATCTCGACGCCGCGCTGCAGCGCGCCCGCGACGTGGAGGTGGCGCGCACGATCCGCTTCCGCCTCGCGCGCCTGCTGCTCTACCTTGGCCGCGGCCTCGACGGCGAGCGCCTGCTGCAAGAGGCGGTGGTGAAAGACGCCGGCACCGTGCATGAGCTGCTGGCCCTCTGGGGCCTCGGCTGGCGGCGCTGGCAAATCGGCGATCTCGAAGAGTCGGCGCGCTACCTGACCAGGCTGTCGGAGCGCGCTGGCAACGCCATCGCTGGCTCGACGCAACCCTGGCGCGCCAAGGCCGGCTACTGGCTTGCCCGAATCGACGCCGCGCGTGGCGACGCTGCCAGCGCGAACGTCCGCTACGCCGAGGTCGCTGCGCGCTGGCCGCAGAGCTACTACGGCGTCATCGCGCATGATCGTCTGCACGAGCGCGACGCCGAGGCCGCGGCCAAGATTCAAGGCAGCCCGCCGCCGGTCGGCGACGAGCCGACGCCTCGCATCGAGGACATCGATCTGCGGCCCGACGCCCGGCTCGCCGAGATCGCGCTGCTGGTCCGCCTCGGTGAGCGCGAGCAGGCGCGCCGGCTCTTGCGGGCGCGGTTGGCCCACGGTCTGCCCGCCGGCGCCGTTCAGCTGCTTGCGCTGCTCCACGCCGCCGATGGACAGCACCAGGCGGCGCTCGCCGTCCTTGAACGCTATGTCCGCACGGCCAGCGCACCCGACGCCTCAACCCTCGCCCTATGGCGGGGCGCCTTCCCGACCCCGTTCCGCGACGCGTTTGAGCGCGCCGCTGCCGAGACTGGCGTGCCGCGGGCGCTACTCTATGCCATCGCCCGCACCGAGAGCTCGTTCGTGCCCACAGCGCAGTCGGGCGTCGGCGCCGTCGGGCTGATGCAGCTCATGCCGCCAGTGGCCGTCCGCATCGCCGCGCTGTGGGGCTTGCCGGCAAAAGCCGCGAAACGGCTGCGGACCCCAAGCGCCAACGTCGCCCTGGGCGCCCGCTACTTGCGAGAGTTGTCGCGCCTCGTGCACGACAACCACGCCCTGGTCGCCGCCGGCTACAACGCCGGGCCATACGCGGTCCGTCGCTGGCTTGAGCCGGCCAGCGGGCAGCCCAGCGACGTCCTGGTCGAGGCCCTGCCGTCTGCAGGCGCGCGCTCCTACGCCATGACGGTGGTGGCGACGGCGGCCTCGTACGGCTGGCTCTATCCGGCGTGGAATGAGTTGGGCGCCCTTCGCGGTGGGCGGCCGGTGCGGACACCTTCGACCCCAGGGCCCTTTCTGGTCGGTCGGCCGGCGCAGACGCCGCCCGCGGCGCCGGCGACGCTGCAGGCGATCGTCGGCGACGGCAGCGAGGATGGCGACGAAGCGCGCGACTGTGAGCGCCCAGGTGATGACGCCCCGGCCCGCACCGCCATGGCCCGCGGCGCCGTCGCAACGCGCCACGGCAAGGTGCAACCCGGATCGCAGCGCAAGACAAAGGCGAGCATCGGCCGCGCCGGCCCAACCAAGCGCGCCGCGTTCGGCAGAGGCAAGCGCGGCCGCGAGCCCTCGGCGCGCCAGAGCCCTGGCCGTGGCATGCGTAAGGCCGCCCCTGCGGGAGGAAAGCGGGAGCGGACGGCGACGCGCACGGCCGAGGTGCACCGCCGGCGCGCGCGCCTCTGAGGCCTGCGATGCAGCCGACGCAAAGGCGCATCTGCCTGCTGGATCCGCTGGTGGCGAACCAGATCGCCGCCGGTGAGGTCGTCGAGAGACCGGCCGCGGTGGTCAAGGAGCTGCTCGAAAACGCGCTCGACGCTGGCGCGCGCACGGTCGAGCTCGAGCTCGATGAAGGTGGACGAGCCCGCATCGAGCTACGCGACGACGGCGGCGGCATCGAGCCCGAGGACGCCAAGCTCGCCTTCGCCCGTCACGCCACCTCGAAGATTCGCGACGTCGAGGAGCTAGCCCGCGTCCGCTCCTACGGCTTTCGCGGCGAGGCACTGGCCTCCATCGCGTCGGTCGCCAAGGTCGTGCTGGAGAGCCGGCGCCCGGGGCACGACGTCGGCGTCCGAGTTGAGGTCGCTGGCAGCGCTGAGCCCTCTAGCCGACCGATCCACTGCGCCGTTGGCACCCGCATCGTCGTCACCGACTTGTTCTTCAACACGCCAGCACGGCAAGCTTTTCTGCGCGGCGCAGCGACGGAGTTGGGGCACGTGCTGCGCATGCTGGAGGCGCTCTGCCTCGGTCGTCCCCAGCTCCATCTGACCGTGCGAGCCAACAGCCGACGACTCGTTGACTGGCCGGCCCGAGCCACCTTGATCGAGCGGGCGCGCGACGTGCTTGGGCCTGAACTCGCCGCCGATCTCCACGCGGTAGCGGGGCAGGGCAGCTACCGGGTCGAGGGCCTGCTGTCGCGGCCTGCGGTCCATCGCGGCACACCCTCACTCTGCCTGCTCGTCGATGGCCGGGTGGTGCAGGACCGCACGCTCGCCCACGCTGTCGCCACCGCCTATGGCGACCTGTTGGAGCGAGGCCGCCACCCCGTCGGCGTCCTCCACCTGCTCGCGCCGCCTGGCACCGTCGACGTCAACATTCACCCGACCAAGGCCGAGGTGCGCTTCGCCTCGAGCCGAGCGGTCCACGCGGCGATCGGCGACGCCGTGCGGGAGATGCTCGACGCCGCGCCCTGGCAGGTCGCCGCCGACCAGGCGCCGCTGCCCTTCTCGGTGCCGGCGACGCGGCCGCTGCGGCCCGCTCCGGCCCAGCCCGCGCCGCGCCCGGGATCACCGGCCAGCCTGGAGGCGCCCCGCCGCGTCCACCCCAGCGACGATGTGGCGCAGTCCGCGATCCCGCGCTCGCACCGGCCGCGACTGACGTCCCTTCCAGGCGTCGCCGAGCCAGAGGCCACGTCGTCCTCAGCCGCTGATGCGCTAGGAGGCGTCGCCGACGCTACGGGGTCAAGCCGCGCCGCCCTCGGGCACTACGCGCGGACGCCGGGCGATGCGGGCATCGACAGGGATCGGCGCTACGCTCCCGACCCTCCTCCGCTCCCGCTGCAAGAGACGGCCCCCGCCTTGGACGCTCGCCGCTACCTCGGCCCCATTCCTGGCGGTTGGCTCGCATTCGGCACGCCGCACGGCGTTGCGCTGGTTGACCTCCACGGCGCCGACGAGCGCGCTCTGTCGACCCGCCTCCGCCTCGCCTCGCGGGCTGGGGCGATGCCGAGCCAACGGCCACTGCTGCCGCCCTTGGTGCCGCTCCCGGCTGCTCCAAAGGCCCTGCTGGCGTCCGCCCATGAGCGTCTCGCACAGCTCGGCGTCGTCATCGAGCCCGCGGGCGCCCAGGCCGTGTTACTGCGCGCCGCGCCGCGCGAGGTGCCGTCTGCCCGAATCGCCAGCGTCGCCGCGCCCATGCTGGAGGCCATCGCGTTGGCTCTGGCGGACACCGCAGCCACCGACGAGGACCTGCTGGCGGCCATCGCCTGCGCTGCAGCCATGTCGCCCGCGCGCGCGCCCAGCGACGCCGAGGTCGAGACGCTGGTGGCGAGCAGCGCCGGCGTCGATCTCTGTCAGTGCTGGGCCCACGGGCGCCGCTTGCGCATCGATCTCGACGCCTCCGCCCTCGACCGCCTCGCCCGGGCCCCGTGACCGCCGCCGTGGCTAGCGTCGTCCAGGGACAGGCCGAAGGCGCCGCCGCCGCGCGCCCGCACTTGGGCTCGATTTCGGCGGCGCTGCCAAGAGTCGCGGCGCTGCTGGGGCCGACCGGCTGCGGCAAGACGGCCCTCGCCGTCCGGCTGGCGCGGCACGGGATGCCGATCGAGGTGGTCTGTTGCGACGCTACGCAGCTGATCGCTGGCCTCGACGCGGCGACGGCCAAGCCCTCCCTCGCCGAGCGCGCCGCTGTGCCGCATTGGCTCATCGACGCCGCGCCCTGGGAGCGGCCGATCGACGCCGCCCGCTACGCGGCCATGGCAGGCGCCGCGATCGCCGACATCGCGGCGCGAGGGCGCTGGCCGCTCTTGGTCGGCGGCACCGGGCTGTACCATCAGGCCCTGGTGCAGGGGCTGGCGGACATCCCTTCGGTCGACCCGGCGCTGCGCGCGGCGCTGGCGGACGAGGCCCAAGCCCGCGGCATCGAGACGCTCTGGCGTGAGCTGCGCGAGGTCGATCCCGACTACGCCGCCAGCACGCCGGCCACCAACCGCCAGCGCGTGCTGCGGGCCCTGGAGGTCTACCGCAGCACCGGCCGCGCCTTCAGCGCTTGGCACCGCGACGCCACCGCGACGCCCGCCGTGCTCAGCATCGACTTCGTCATGGTGTCTGACCGCGACTGGCTGTGCGGCCGCCTCGCCGAGAGGGCATCGGTCATGGTGCCGTCGCTGTTGGCGGAGGCGGCGGAGCTGCTCGCGGCCGGGGTCGCCCTCGATACGCCTGCCCTCAAGGCCCTCGGCTATCGGCGCGCGATGGCCCTGGCCGCGGCGCTGCAGCGGGGCGAGACGACCCCGGCTGAGGCGTCACGGGCGCTGGCGGAGTCCCTGACCGCCGACCATCGCGCCTATGCGCGCCGGCAACGGACATGGTTCGCGCGGCTGGGCGGCGCCACCCTGCTCGACGCTCGGGCCCTCGCCACGGACAAGCCGAATTCACCCGAGGGTGGCGCGACCGTCACTGGCGACGCTCAGCCAGCGGGGGGCGCGCCGCTTGTCGACTCGCTCGACGAGATCGCCGCGCGACTGTGGGCCTGGTTCGCCTCCTAGGGCGCCCTGAGATGGCCCGCTCGAGTCGTGCTCAACTACCAGCTCGGCCACGGCCTCTCGCGGCGCGGGGCTCGATGGTACGGCGCCGGGGCTGCCACCAACCCGAAGCGCCGGTGGCGGCGCGATGGGCGCAACCGCGGCCCCGCCGGGGCTCGGCTCGGCGTGAAAACCCTCCCCCGGCGCACCCGCCGCCACCCAGAGCGCCAGCCGAACCAGCCACACGCCGAGCGCCAGCGCGGCGCCCCCCAGCCACCAGCGACCGGGGATCGCCGCGACGCTGCGGCCGCGCCCGAGCGCGATCACGGCCCGCAGCCACCAGGCGAGCGCCGCGGCGGCGAGCGGCAAGCCCAGTGGATGAAAGCCCAACGACGGCATCAGCTCGCCATGCCCTAGCGCCACCATCGCCCGCGTCATGCCGCAGGTCGGACAGGGGACCGCCGTCGCCAACCGCAGCGGACAGATCACAGGGATCGCCGTCACGGCGGCGGTCGACGCTGAGGCGACGAAAGCGGCCAGCGGCACCAGCCAGAGGCCTGGGTGGCGGGTCCAATGGCGAAGAACTGCGTGCACGCCGCCCCTCCAAGGTCGAGCGAGCCTGCGCGGGCCACCGGCGCCGGTCAACTGGTCGCGACGGCGTGACCGATGGGCCCACCAACACACCAAGCTGCGGCTTCGCCAGCCGCAGGGTAGGGAGCGCCATCGCCAGCAGCGCGCACACGACGCGCCACGCGGGCGTCTGCCACGCTCGGGCACCTCGGCAGACGAACGCTCCGCCACGGCACCGAGGCGCCGCTGAATGGCCGGCAGCCCAGCCGCGTTGCCGCCATGGTCCCGGGCGTCGACGCGCTCTGGCAGCCGGCCACAGGTTGCGGCCGCACGCCAAGCGTTCTACCTTACCAGAGCCTGGCCTGTTCCCTGGAGGTTGCCATGCTTCCCGCTCTCCGCTCCCTTCACCTTCTCGCCCTGCACCTGCTCCCTCGGCGGTCCGAGTCCGGCGAGATGATTAAGGTCGCTGCCCGTCGCCGCCGGCAACCTGCGCTGCGGGTTCTGGTGCTGCTCGCCGGTGTCGTACTCGTCGTCGACGCCGTGCCGTTGCTGGCGGTGGCGGGCGACCGGCGCACCGAGGCGCTGCGGCTCAAGCGCGAAGGCGAGACTGACGATGACGCCGCCATCCGGATCAATGAAGAGGGCAAATCCCTCGCGCGCGACCGCAAGTACTATGACGCGCTGCAGAAATTCTTGTTCGCGCTAGAGCTTTTCCCGCTCTCAAACGCGATCTTCAACGCCGGGTCGATGTACCACCAGCTCAAGCAGTACGCCGAGGCCTTCCCCTACCTGGAGCAGACGCTCAAGGCGCCCTTGGCACCCGAGCAGCTTGAGATCGTTCGGCAGCTTCGCACAGGCGTGCTCGACAAGCTCAAGAGCACCCACCGCGACGTGCTCCTCCAGTCCAACCCGCCCGGCGCGACCATCGTCGTCAACGGCAAGACGCTGCCTTTTCAGACGCCGCTGCGGGTGCTGGTCGAATTCGGCACCACCGACATCCACCTCAGCGCGTCAGGCTTTGAAAGCGAGGCGCTGGTGATCGAGGCCTCACCGACCAAGTTGCCGAAAGATCAGTCCGTGCGGCTCAAGCGCGAAGAGCCCGTGGCGCAGATCGGCATCCGCTGCCCGCCTGGCGCCGATGTGTTCATCGACGGCACCATGCAAGGCTTTGAGCAGGCCCGCACCCGGCTGCTGGCCGGTGATCACACCATCCGCTGTGGCAAGACCGCCAAGTCGCAGGCCTTCGAGCGGCCGATCGTCGTGAAGCGTGGGATCGTCAACAACTTCGACTTCTCCAGCGACAAAGAGTGATCGCGTGGCGCATCTAGCGTCTCGCCGGTGCGACGCCGTGTCCGACGAGCGGCTGTGAGGGCCCTCCTTCGGACAATTCGGCCGACAGCGCCCTTGGCGAGCGCCCGCGCCCTGACCATCCGGCGCGGGCTCCGTGGCGACGCATCCCTGCGTGCCGACCGCGTTGGGCCTTGGGACGAAGGCGCCTCCCGGCTCCTCCCTGCATAGCGCGGCGCTGGACGCGCGGCGAGGCCCCTCTGCGCCTTGGGCCTCGCGGTCAGAGGCGCCTCATTGCCCTGCGCTGGCACGGTGGTCGCGACATTTGAGGCGGGGACGGGTCGCCGCAAGGTCGCAGTGCCTGTCGGCGTCAGGCCCCCCTGCGACAACGCGGAGCCCAACAGAGCGGCCTCGCCGCGCGCACCGCCTGGGCCACCCACGGCGGCGTGCCGTGCCGGCCGCGCCCCTCGACCCCATGTTGTCGCACCAGCTGGCGCCGAGCGCGCATCGCCCGCGACGCAACCAAGCTAGCGCCGTGTGCGCCGAAATGGCCGCGGCGCTGGTTGGAGAAAGCAGGAGGGATCGCGCGCTGTCGGGCCAGAGCTATGGCCGCCCGAGCACAAGGCCCGCCGCGAGACGCGGCCCTACATCACTGGTCGCGTCGCTTGCGTAGAAGCCCAGCGCAGCGCGCGGTCGCCGCCAGCATGAGCCGCGCGTCGCCCGTGAGGGGCTACTCTTGCAGGAAGTTGAATTCGACGCGGCGATTCTTGGCCCACGCCGGCGCGGTGTGCCCAGGGTCAAGCGGACGCTCCTCGCCAAGGCCCACCGGAATCAGGCGACTGGCAGCGATGCCGCGATCCACAAGCGACTTCACCACAGACTCGGCGCGCTTTTGGCTCAAGACCTTGTTCTTGGCGTCCGCACCGCGCTCGTCAGTGTGGCCTTCGACCTGGACCCGCACGTCCTGCCGCGTCTTCAGCGCGTCGGCGCACTCATCCAAGATCTGGAAGCTGATGGCGCCGATGATCTTCGCCGAGTTGGTCTCGAAGTTGATCTGCTTCTTGAACACGATGCGGTCCGCCTCGACGACGATGTTCTGGTACTCCTTAGGCGGCGGCGCCTCTACCTTGATCTCGTCTGGGCAGCCATCGGCGTCCTCGAGGCCGTTGTAGACCTCAGGCTTGCCTGGGCACTTGTCCGACACCACAGGGTAATCGAGGATGCCGTCTCCGTCGTTGTCGAAGTCTGGGCAGCCATCGGCGTCGTCGAAGCCATCCTTGTCCTCGAGGACGTTCGGGCACTGATCTCGGGTGTCCGGCACGCCGTCGCGGTCGTTGTCCACCTCTGGGCAGCCGTCCTCATCGAGGTAGCCGTCCTTGTCCTCGGCCTGATCCGGACACTTGTCCTTGCTGTCGTGTAGGCCGTCGCCGTCGCGGTCATACTCCGGGCAGCCGTCCTCGTCCTCGTCGGAGTCGAAGTCCTCGGCCTCCTCGGGGCACTTGTCGACGGCGTCGCAGAGCGAGTCGCCGTCGCTGTCCGGGCAGCAGCCCTTCTTGTCCTTGACGGCGAACACCTTCGCGGCGTTGTCGCGGGCGATTTGGATGTGCTCCCACGCCGAGATCGTATCGCCGCGCTCCGACTCCATGCGCGCGAAGTCGATGTGGGCCTCAGCCAGCGCCAGCGCCTCGGGGGCGCAGTAGTAGGCCTGGACCTTGGCGGCACGGACGATCTCCGTCATGCGCGCCGTCTCTTCTTCGACCTTGGCACCCGAGATGCAGCTCGGCGCCACCGCGGTCACCGCGAACGCAGCCCACAGCAGGCGCCGCGCACCGCTCCGCACCAGGGCCGCGGCCCCTCCGTCGGCAACCACGCGCCCGCTCATTGGCCCTCTCCGCCCGTCGGCGCGTCATCGCCCTTGGGCCGCGCTTTGCGGACGCCGAACTTCTCGTCCCGCTTCTCACGCTCGGCCGCCAAACGGGCGACGTCGATGGCCTTTTCAGACATCGTCCGGCTCTGCCGCGCATAGGTCGAGGACGTCTCGAAGGCGCCGTGCCCTTCGCATTCCTTCGCCTTCTCAAGGAGCGCGCGGGCCTTGGTGTACTCATAGGGGGCCCGACGAACGGCCTCCAGGTTGCTCGCCTCGCCCAGATCGCGCTCGGCGTCGCTGACTGTCGAGGCGGTTGAGACGGGGCCACAGGCGACTGAGACCAAGCCGGCCAGCGTCAGCATCACCAGCAGCGCGCGTTGCCCCGACGACCGCGCCCGCTCACGACCCGCTCGCAGATGCCGTCCTGCCGTCATACGCCCGCTCCCGTGCCCTGTGGAGGGCTGCCCTACTGTCGCTGTCGGTGACCGCGAGTGTCAAGGTGCCGCGGTCGCGGTGTTCAAGGCCCAGGCGGCCAATTCAGCGTCGCTGCAACCGTCTGTCCGCCGCTCGCGCTGTGGCCGACGTGCCGAATTTCGCCAGACAGTTCTGCTCGCAGCGGACGTGCCGCCTGGCCACGGCGCCTGACGCTCAGCCGCCAGAGCGCCGACCGTCCCGCGGCATCGACGCCCGTTGGCCCAGCGCCGGGCGCACCACGCCGTACTTTCCAATCGCGTAGAAGGCACGAAACGCGTCCTTGAGCCCAATCTTCTTGCCCTCGGCGTAGGTGCGGCCGTTGTAAGAGATCGGCACCTCCCACACGCGGACGCCGAGCTGCGCCACCTTGGCCGTGACCTCCGGCTCGATGCCGAAGCGGTCCTCTTCCAGGACGATCGCCTGAATCACCTCGCGTCGAAAGACCTTGTAGCAGGTCTCCCTGTCGGTCAGGTTGAGGTCGGTGGCGATGTTCGACAGCGTCGTCAGCAGCCAGTTGCCGACGGCGTGCCAGTAGTAGAGCACGCGGTGCGAATCACCTGCGAACCGCGAGCCATAGACCACGTCTGCCTTGCCGGCGAAGATCGGCTCCACGAGGCGCTTGTATTCGCTCGGGTCGTACTCGAGGTCAGCGTCCTGCACCAACACGACGTCGCCTTGGGCCTCGCGGAAGCCCCGCCGCAGCGCAGCGCCCTTGCCTTGGTTGTGCGGCTGCAGCAGCACGCGCACCTGGGGCCGCTCGGCGGCGATCTCGGCCAGGATCTCGCGCGTGCCGTCGCGGCTGGCGTCGTCGACGATGAGCAGCTCGATATCGAAGGGCTGCGCCAACACCTGCTCGACGATGACGCGGATGGTGTCGCGCTCGTTGTAGCACGGCATGACGACCGACAGCTTTCGACCGCTCACCGTCGGCTGTGCACCTTGCGTCGTCGCTCCGGCCTTGCTCGCCCCGCCCATCTTCGCCTCCGCCAAATGTTTGTGGCGCGGCACGCAGCCCGCGCCTGCAACCTGATCGCTCGCGCCGTCGCACGACGTCTCCACACACCACCGCGCCAGGATCGGTCCGCCGGCCGCGTCGGGCACCGCCGCGCCGGCCCAAGCGCGACCGCGTCGCACGCCCGATGCAGAAATTACGGCCCGCAATTCCCCCCGGTCAAGGCCGGGTCTGGAAGCGCCACCGTAGCGTTCGCAGCGCTCCCCCAACCTCGAACGCCACCTCGACCTCGTGCCAAGCCCCTCCCGCCAGCGGCTGGTGGGCGTACAGCGCGATGGCGCGGCTGTCGAAGGCCTTCAAATTCGCATCGGTCGCTGGCGTCAGCAGGACGTGCGGCAGCGCTTCGCCGCTCGCGGTCCGCAGGCTGTGGCCCTTGAGCGTGGCTCCAGTCGGCAGACGCGCTGTCACTACGGGCCCCGAGGGATAGCCCGCCGGTGGCGGTGGCGGCTGCGGGCCCTCATTGCCTGACCAAGACCGAGCGACGCCCTGCATTCCTGGCCATGGATACACAACGATCGGGGCGCTCACTGGCTCGCCGCCGCCGCCGAAGTCCATGACCTCCGCATGGGCACCGCCAGCGCTCGCTACGCCGACGCCGACCAACGCAGCGCGGGGGTCGAGCAGCGGCAGCCGGTGGTAGACGGTCTCGATCCAGCCATCGACCGCCGCGACACCGCTGCCAGTGAAGGCCATCACCTCCGCCGAGGGTGTCCCGCCGAATCCGGCCGCTTTCAGGCGATCGCCGAGGCCAACCCCGGTGAAGCCGGCGCCGAAGCTCTTGTCCTGATTGTGGGGGTTCAGCTTAGTCTTTGAGTACTTGCCGGCGTGCGCGGTGTAGAACTCGGCGTGCGATTGCGCCGCCGCGTGCGCCGCGTCGTCGCCAGCCACCGGACCGAGACCGACTGCTGCCCGCACGGCATCGAGGCGGCTGAGCGCGGCCAATCGCTGAGCACCGAGGGCGGCTGGTGCTTGCCGCGGCGTCGGCTCTGGCTGCGAGGGGCCTGGGTGGACGTCGCCGGTAGAGGCGCCGCCCCAGTCCACGCTGCCCGCCTGTCCAGCCGCCGCACCGCCGCCCGCCGCCGGAGGGGTCTGCCACTCCGCGGTCCAGGCCTCCACCACGGCGCAGCCGCTCGCGGCGTCGCCGAGCCGGAGCACGCCCTGCGCCGCCATCGGTCCGACGAAGCGACCTTCCAGCGTCCGGTCACCATCGACGATCACGAAAGGCTGGCCGATCAGCGCCTCGGCGCCGCCCGCGACCGCGCCACCATACGTCTGCCTTGACGCGCCTTCACCGCACGCCATCGACTCGATCACGACGTCAGCGACGCTGCCTGCCTCGACCGCGAAACGCACGAGGGGGCCACTCCACGTCCCGTCACGCGGCGCTGACGCGCTCGCCGGGCCGCCCATCTCGTTGCATCCAGCGCCCAGCGCCCATACAGCGAGCAGCCGGCGCCACGATCGCCGCGCAGGGGCGGGTCGGCGGCGCAGAGACTCTCCCTCGTCGCGCCGCCGCGTCGCAGTCGCCGTCGCCATGTCGACCATCTCCCCTCGCGGGCCCCGCGACCGCAGCGAAAGAGGGTCGCAGATCCGATTGTCGACGTCACGGGGCTTGATGGACGCGCCCCGCTGGGCGACCATGTGGCCCGTTGCCGGTCCCAACGGCCATTGAGGCGAGGATAGGTCGTGCCCATCTCCCAGCGAGCAAGCCACAGTCGACGGGTGCCGCGTCTCGCCGGTTCACTCGCCGTCTTGACGCTTTGCGCCATGGCCGGCGCCATCAGCTGCGGCCGGGTGGACGCCGATCGCTCCCGCAGCGCCGAAGATCAGCGCGCGCAGTCGGCGATCCTCGCCTACTCGACCGCCTCGCAGCAGGCCAATGGCCTTCACGGCGACGTGATCGACGCCTTCCATCGCGCCAACCGAGCCGCCAGCCTGCCGGACTACCGTGACGCCATGGCGCGCGAAGTGCTGCCGTCCATGGATCGCTTCATCGACCGACTGCGCGCCATGCCGACCGGCAGCCCGGAGCTCGAGCGCATCCACGGCGCCTTGCTCGCCGCCTATAGTGAGGCGCGCGGCGACCTCGCCCTCTTTGTCCAAGGCCTCCAGACGGCCGCCGACCTGCGGCGCTTTGACCCGATTCGCGAGCGCCTGCAGAAGCGCATCGCCGCCTACCGCGACGACCTTGAGGCCTACTACCGCGCCCACAAC